>ERZ808242.138-NODE-138-length-56619-cov-6.222191_pt1 | contig 56619 bp, 52 predicted proteins | sample MGYA00521244_ERZ808242 | MGnify/ENA primary metagenome ERZ808242 (study PRJEB31516, sample SAMN03275573) | gut metagenome | biome: mammalia-associated habitat; material: feces | host: Papio cynocephalus | place: Kenya | collected 2012-07-27 ... | reverse complement strand
TTGGTGAAGCTCCATCCGTTGAGATACCAGAGGACCAGGGAGATCCCCAGGAACATGAGCCCGCGGGAGTACTGCTTCATCACCAGATGACCCAATCCGAATATGTTGAAGAATCCGGGCAGCAGTGCTAGCATTATCGCAAGATTGCCGTTCTTCTTCATCCGGGGGATCATTCTGACCGGTGTAGCTCCGTGGTCGAGATGCGCCCCGCAGCTGCCGCAGAACTGATCGTTTGGACCGACGGAATGTCCGCATTCCGGACATGTCGCATACATGCGTCCGGAATCGTCGAAGCAGCAGGCTTTGCTCCTGAGGCATCCGCAGTATGGGCAGAAGTCCATACCGTCCGGTATCTCCCGGCCGCATTCCCCGCAGATGCACCTCATCATTCCGACCTCAGATGCATCCGGTAGATGCCTCCGTTCTCCTCTACGACGATGTCGGCATCGAAGAGCTCGGAGACCTTGTCATCGTTGAGGAGTTCGGTCTTCGGACCGTCGGCGAATATGGTCCCGTCCTTGACCATCACGATGCGCTTCACCGACTCGGGGATATCCGTCAACTCGTGTGTGATCATGACGATGCTCACTCCCGCCTCGATAAGGATATCGAACATCGAACGGAACTTGGATTTCATGACGATGTCGAGACCGGTCATGGGCTCGTCGAGGACGAGTAGGTCGGGATTGGTCACTAGTGCCCTCGCGATCAAAGCCCTCCTCATCTCTCCGAGAGACAGATTCTCGATCTCGCGGTCGTAGATGTCGTCGATGCCCATGGAGACCGCGCTGGCTTTGGCCGCATCCTCGATCTCGGGAGTTATCTTCTGATTCCTGAAAACATCGAGGCTGTTGAAGAATCCTGAGCAAATGACTTCGCGGACAGTTGTGTCTGGACGGAACATGGACTGGAGATCCATTGATACCACGCCCATCCGGCCTCTGATATCGAACAGATTCCAGCGTTCAAGACCGAATATGCGGAACAGAGCGGGATTCTCCTCATCGTAATAGGGGCGGATATCCCCTCTCAGGAGCTTTATCAGAGTGGTCTTTCCAGAGCCGTTGGGCCCTATGACCGCCACATTCTCCCCTTTGAATATATCGAGATCTATCGATTTGAGAATGTAGTTCCCATTTCTCACGATGGAGACGTTTCTGAGCTCCAGAGCCTTGTCCATAATCTCGCAATGGCCAGACTCTACTTAAGCTCTGGCTGAGGACTTGATCGTCTTATCGATGGATATGAGCATGTTGGCGACATGAACGCCCTCGGGTGTGAGAGATACGATGGTGGATCTCGATACTGCATCCATCTCCTGGTCCAGAAGCCCTAGATCCTCGAGGAGATTGAGTTTATCAGGCATGCGGGGATTGGAGGAGACTCCGTCGTAGATGTCGATCTTCCTGCTGGGTCCGTTGACTGCGAGGAAGACCAGAATCGAAATCATATGCTTTTCCTCCAGTGCCGCCACACCTACGTTGTCCTTCTCCTTCATGATGTCACTCCCGATCGCTCACATCCACATATAGTGAAACTATAACCTGATTATATTTCACCATATTTATATTGATGTCGAATTAAGTACTTCGATGAACATATTAGTTCATCTGATATCTTCTTCAAGGTCGGGATGATGCTTCTCATAAATAACACTTCGTCACTTAAGAACGATTTTAAGAGAATTCCGTGATGGAGTACGACATCTGCACCACATAACCAAGCCTTCATACCGGCTGAACGGAATGCCTAGAAGAATAAAGAGGAAGATAAATCCGGAAGAGCGGGAGAATCCGTTCGTTCCGGATGTTTAATGGGAATCAAGCAGCGGAGCGATCGTCTCCGATATCGTCCTGATCTCTGAACAGGCAAAGTGCCGCTGCCATGGCGACTATGGATATGGGAAGAGCGATCACGAGTGCATCCACGCTTGCTATCGACGAGCCGGGGAAGAGCACCGCCTCACCTGTGATCCACCTGCATATCGGCAGGAATATGCTGGTCCCGGAATTGATGAAGAGCGCCAGGAACAGGTACGATACGGTTCCTGCGGTTATGCTCGTGATGGCGGCTTTCCTGTTCGGCCTCTTGGAATAGAGTGCGTGGAAGTATGCTGGAAGAAGCGCAGCCGCAGTCATTCCCATGAATATGGATGTCGCCTTGGCGATTATATCCTTGGGCATCAGGTAGCAGTAGACCACCATCAGCACCATTATTACTACAATGCAGGCTCTGTTGAGATTGATGCTCTGGGAGTCGCCCTCCATCGTGCCCTTTCTGTTCCTGTAGACGGTGTACAGATCGTATCCTCCTGCAGCACCGATGGTATGCAGGAGAGCACTGATGGTCGAGATGGCCGCACAGACGAGGGACAGAAGGAACAGGGAGACGAAGACATCCCCGAACGTCACTCCCCTGAATATCTCCAGTATGAACTGCGGGATGATGAAATCGGTTCCTAGCCCGAGGCTGTTGATGTACTCGAAGGATATCATTCCGCGCTCGTCGAAGAAGTAGACATTGCTGAGAGCCCCTACCGTGTAGGCGGATCCGACTATCACGATCATGAATATAGATCCGATGAGAAGGGACTTGTTCAGATCCCTGTCGGACTTCGCAGACATGAATCTCACGGCGAGCTGGGGCTGGGTCAGCGCACCGATCCCAACTCCGAGCAGGAAAGTAGTGACCACTGTCATCCATTCCGATGTTCCGAAAGATGAGAAATTGGTCCAGCCGTTGAATCCGTCGGATGTGCCCGGTATATGGCCCATCTCGGAGAACTTGGTATCCCATAGATTGGCCAATGCACCGTTCCCCTCGGCTATGCCCCCGAAGTAGGAGTAGGTGACCACGAGGATCACCAGCATTCCGGCGAACATTATAGCGGCCTGGAACGCATCGTTGTACATCACTGCGATGATTCCGCCGTAGACGACGTATACGGCCACGATTATCGCAAGGGCAACGAGGATCAGATCGTAGTACTCGTTCAGCCCTGTGATTGTGGCCAGGGAGTTCACTCCTCCTTTGAGAACTGCAGCAGCATAGATTGGCATCATCACTATGATGAGAATCGCCGTGAACGTCCTGATCCCTTTGGAACCGTATATCTTCCCTAGGAGATCAGCGAAAGTCGATGCTCCCAGCATGCGTCCCTTCCTTCTGGTGGGACCGCCGAAGATGAGGAATGCCACGATGAGTCCGACGAAAAGGTTGAGGAAGCACAGCCACATAAGAGACATGCCATGCACCGCGGCCTGTCCCCCGAATCCTATGACCGCCGATGCCGAAAGGAAGGTCGAACCATAGGAGAGGGCGATGATTATCGGTCCAGCTTTGCTTCTCCCCAATAGGAACTCCTGGTTGTCCTTGGTGTTCTTGTAGCCGTACCATCCGAGGAGGAGCGTTACGATGATGAATACCACGAGCATGGCGCCGAAGATTGTCAGATCCACGCCGTCACTCATCTTCATCACCTTCGTTCTTCATTCCTTTGAAATAGGCGTATGCGCAGCAGAATATTACACTGATAATGCTCAACGCATAGCCGCCTATAATCCAGGGATCGGATAGACCAAGGATCTCCATTTTCTCACCGTGTGTTCAGTGCTAACATATAGCACGCTAATCCAATGATGCTCCACCTGTATATAATAGATTCTGAGTATGCGATGGAAATTGGTAGGACAAGTATTATTATAGAAGTCGGCCATGACGGGACGTCTGGCTTGGCCGGGGCGCTTGGCGTGCCCTACACCCGAAATCGTCAATACGCGGGGGCGACAGCAGGGGAAGGCCCCGCTGAACGATGCAAGCCCATAGAGCGACGATGAAATCTTGTCCTGTAGAGTCGGAGTTTGCGATGGACGCGGCCGGAGGGTCGTGGTCGGCGCATCAATCGGGGAAACCGGGTCAGGTCCTGACGGGAGCAGCCTCACCTCGAACTACTGACGTTTGTGGGATCGCAGGGTCGAGAAGCGAAGTGGTCCACTTTCATCGAGAGGCAGGGTCGACTCCTGTGGCCAGGCACTTCACTCTTCCTTAGGCCTGCATCCTGTTATGATTTCCTTGTCGAAATCGAAGAGGACCTCTGTATCGACACCGTCGGTAATCTTCAGCTTCTTGGAATCATCCACCTTTCCGACCACGGCACCCTCGCATCCGACATCCGAGAAGATCTCGATGATCCTGGATGAGCACTCGGGAGGACAGGCGAAACAGAATCCGCATCCCTGATACGTAAGATGCCATCTGATCGGATCGACGTCGTCCGGGATAGGGATGCGCGTGACATCCACAAGCCCTCCTGCCTCCGAACATTCGAGCATCATCCCGAGAGTGCCTATGCTGCCGGGGTTGCTCATGTCCTTGCAGGAATGCGCCAGATGCTCCTCTGCAACACGTGCGACCGCCTCCATCTGGCCCCTGACTATCTCATCAGACTTCTGCACCGTGGTGACGAAGGCGTACTGCAGATGCTCAGGATAGAATCCGTCCGTATCGATGACGAAGACGATGTCGTCTCCGGGAACGGCTGTGCTGCTCCTGAGCAGAGCATCTTTCGGAACCTTGCCGACTATCGATATGTCGATGGCATTGTAATGGCAGTCGGGATGGACGTGTCCGCCCACGATGGGGACCCCGAATTTGGTTATTCCATCCTGCATACCTCTGATGATCTCGCGGCAGACGTTGCCGTGGACTATCGACATGACATCGACCATGGCTAGCGCACGGCCGCCCATGGCCGCTATGTCGTTGACATTGACGAGAACCGCGAAGTATCCAGCATAATAGGGGTCGGTCTTCACCAGGGACTCCATGATGCCGTCTGCCGCGAAGAGTATGTACTGGTCCCCGACATCTATGGCTGCAGCGTCCTCGCCGTTGGCCGCGACGACCTGCGGAAAGTCCTTGGTCGGCAGCAGGTCCACGATCTTGTGAATCGCATGCTTGCGAGTGACGCCCGGATAGCTCTTGATTGCATTGACGATTTCGTTGATCGACGCCATAGTCCTTTCCTCTTGAGACCCCATATGGACAGTACACAGGATGCGACCATCGCTATAAAGAGTACTATATACATGTATGGGTAGCCTTCGCCCGGAAGACTGACGTTCATCCCGTAGAAGCTCGCCAGCATAGTCGGTATGGCGATTATAAGCGTAATCGACGTCAGGAACCTCATCACCAGGGCCAGCGAGTTGTTCAGATCTGCTTCGACAAGCTGTCTCGTACCTTTGATGATCTGACTGTATGTCATCGTCATCTCCAGCGCCTGATTGGTCTCGATGATGACATCATCCATCAGATCCCTGTCCTCCTCCGTTGAAACGAAACGGGACTGCTTGCTCATCCTGTCTATGATCGAAGCATTGACGCTAAGCGAGGTTTTGAAGTAGACCAGGTTGGACTCCAACTCGTGCAACTCGAAGAGATCGTCCCTGCGGGTGGCCTTCCTGATGGACTCCTCGATGGCCATCCTCTTCACCTCGATGTACTTGAGGTCGGTCTGATAGTTGATCGCGACCCTGAAGAGGATCTGCAGGACGAATCTAGCTCTGTTGGATATGTCATAGATGCTCTTGCTCTTGGTCTTCCCGGATGCGATGTTGGTGAGCGCGAACTGCTCCTGCAGGCATACGGTGACGATGGCCGAATCGGTGACCGTGATCGAAAGAGGATATGTTGTGAACTCCTCGCGGCTGTTCCTCCATTCCCTGGTAGGAACATCGACGAGGATCAGAGTATAGTCCTTCGAAACCTCTGTCCTCGATCCCTCCTCGTCATCCAGCGCGGCCGTGAGCGCCTCGCGGTCTATGTGCAATGCGCTCTGGACATGCTCTATCTCCTCGGCGGTAGGCGCCACCAGGTTGATCCACACGTCCTGCTTTATCTCGTCCGTCTTCACTGGACGGCCTTCGCACATCTCATAGATCTCCATCATACCAATCACCTCCTCAGACGACCATCGAAACAATCACTAGCATGAACAGGAACAGAGTGATGGACGAAACGCTTCCGGCGATGCTCTGAGTGAGCTTCTCGCGCCTCTCCCCCTCCACCTTGAGCTTCTCGAGCAGCCAGTTGACGCCTCCGGCGAATATGAAACCTCCGTCCAGGATGTATGTGGGCAGGGCGTTGGATATCGCCAGCAGGATATCCAGCCAGAACAGCCAGTAGAGAAGCGTTACCGCTACCCAGAAAAGATCTCCCGCAGGTGCATCGTACCACCATTTCACCTCATCGGAGATCGGATCCATACCGTTGAAAGGGCCGGAGAGATACGAGAAGAAACTCCTCACGTACTCGTAGCCGTTGTCAGCCCCGTAGAACGGATCCGTCGCCTTGTCCAGCAGGATATTGGGGGTGGTCAGAGTCATTCCACCGGTCGTCACGGACATTCCGAGGAATCCTATCTCTCCTTTGGATGACAGGATGATATGCTCGAATGATGACACATTGCCGTCGGTGTCGACAGTGGATATGGCGATCTCCTGTCCCGGAACGGTTCCAGCCATGAAATGCATGAACGACTGAGGGCCTGTGATCATCACCGTCTCCCCGGTCCTCCCGTCGGTCACGGACTGGATGAAGGTTCCGGTGCCTATGCCCGCGCCATCTGCCGGACTGTTGGCGGTGAGCGCCTTGATGTATGCGCCCATCTGCACGCCTTCGGCGATATGCTCGCCGCCGCTGTCCTTGTACCGTATGTCATACCGCTTCGTGGGATCGAAGCCGAGGTCGGAACCGTCTTCCTTGACCAGATACGATATGCCGCCCTCGGTGACGGTGGAGACCTTCACGAAGTCATCGGTACCCGACTCCGAGATTTCCAGAATAAGTGCCGATGCGGGAATCCCAGCCTCGTATGCAGGGGACCCGTCATCCATGTAGTATACGCCTGCGCTGTCCCCGTAGTCGGTGGATACGCAGCCGCATGCCAGAACCATAAGGAGCATGCTGACGACGGCCAGAGCGGTGTTGACCGTTATACCCGCGGTGTAGACGTCGAGCTGGGCCTTGCGAGGGGCCTTGGCGAGATCTTCCTCGTTGGGCTCCACGAAAGCTCCCAGTGGAACAACTCCGTAGAGGAGTCCGGATGAATCGACGCGCATGCCGTTGACGCGGGCCTGGATGCCGTGGCCGAGCTCATGCACGACCATAGCTATGACTAGTGCCGCGATACCGTAGCTCAGCGGCATTATCGGGTTGAATCCGGGAATCGCCAGGGCATATTCTATGCCGATGGTGCTATCGGAAGCGAACCTCTCCGGAAGCGCGATGACGGCCACGATGAGCATATACATCATCATCAGGAATAGGACGGCCGAGACCACTTTGGAGATGAATCCGAACGCATGCCAGAATCTCGGATATCTGGCGAACCTGTCCATAGTCCGCATCCCTAGCTTGGTCCGGATCATCAGACAGGGGCCGTATTTCTGGAGATGCCACTTTGCGGCCGCTTCCGGTTTGCGCCACGCCCACACCCATATCGGGATGTAGACGATGAGAAGTATCAGCAGAACGAAATACGCCAGACTCATCGGGAACCCGTCCTCGACGATGCCATCCTTCTATAAAAGGGTCCGTGGGGACACATCGGTTTGTCGGAGCTAAAGGCGAACCGTCGGGCATGACGACGTCCACACCTTCGAGAGCCGTTATGATTCTTCTCGCCCACGCGAGCTTGTGTGCCTTGCATCCCGGATCAGTCCCCGCCTTCGCACGAGGATGATCGAAATCGAATCCGCGAAGGGCTATTCTGAGCGCCCCCATCTCCTGGGATATGCAGACGGCCCTATCCCCGTCGGTGAATCCTCCGAAATCGAATACTGTGGATTCCGGAGCCGATTGGGTGGTCAGCACAACAGGCCCCTCGAACCTCCAGGCCCATTCACGTATCGCATCGGCATTGTCTCCATGGGCGTGTATGAATGTCAATGCGCCGGCGGAGCTCGCCGCGAGCTGCGACGGCATATCGCCGTCCAGATCGGTCACTACCACATCCGGTTTGACTCCTGCGGCCTGCAGTCTCCTGACGGCGGAACCCGAGGATACGATCCTTCCTTCCATTCCATGTCTCGATAGATCCTCTTCGAGGCAATCCGCATCCCCCACAACGGTGCATGTTCTTCCGAAATACGGGTGGCAATCATCCGGATCCACCAGATCGCAGTTGACGGTTACGGCCTTCAGTAGACGAACCGATGCTTCATCCCCTGCTCTGTCGTATCCCATGTCTTCGACGATGCGCTCGTACAGGGGCCGCCATTCATCCCATCTCATCGGCCTGCACCTCCTCTTTCGGAGGATCTAGACGCGATTTCAGAAGGTTGCTGAAAATGGATAGGGCTACACCGGCCAGGATCTCGGCTATGCCCATGTTGGATCTTCCGCCGAGTCCCATGTAGCTCATCGCCACATCGAGGATTCCAAGAGCGACGAATCCCAGACTCGCCAATCCGATGCAGCTGAAGACCACGGAAACCCCTACTGTCTTCTCGCGCACGAACTTGTCTATTATCAGACCGAGCTCGTATATCACAATGGCGATTATACAGGGCCAGATCATCGTGGACACGAAGTAGACGACCTTGAGCGCATCGCTCTTCAGATACAGGTTGCCTATCTCGACTGCGGCATATGCGGCCATGATGAAGACGAACGCCAGCGAAACACACAGGAAGATGATCGGCGTGGTGCGTCCGACCAGGGATGCCATCAGGCTCCTCCTCATATTGTAGAACTTCTCCACCACATCGTACCCGTAGGCGAGGACTATCAGACCCACGAAGAAGAATGCCATCGAACCGGACATCGACGAGAATCTGGCGAAATCCCCGTCCTCCAGGAACACGATGAATCCCGGTATTATGAAGAACAAGGATAGAAGAACCATTATGAATCCCAACGGGACCAGGAATCTCTTGCGCTTGTCGCGGTCGCTCATCATCTTCTTGATGATGTAGAAAGTTCCCTCCAGCCCGGGAGCCTGCTTGACGAACACCTTCCGCACCGAATCGACGCGGACGCGGGAAGATATGATGGGATAGATGTACTCGTCCTCCGCACCGTCTCCTACAAGCACCACGCTGTCTGGATCGATCTCGTCGAGGACCTCGTCCAGCTGAGATACCAGGGCGAGATCCGACCTGTGTCCGACCTTCTCGTCTCCGCATATCAGCGCCACATCCGCCTCGTGGCCATCCTCCTGTATCTCAAGGCAGACGCTGACAGCGGCATAGAGGGCATTGAGGTCGGAGTCCTCTGGATCGGCTATTCCGAAGGCAGTGGCCGCGTCGAGGCAGTTCTGTACGCCGATAACCGGCGTATTCACCTTGCCTTTGACACCGAAATCGTCGTCCCTGTCGACGACCAGGACCAGAGTCTTCTTCATGCACTGTTATCCTTATCGCACATATTATGATTATCGCAGTGCGGCTCCCCGTATGCAATCGCCCCCGTCAGACTTAAATCGCCCATACCGTTGCGCCCTTCATGCGGGTAGTCACTCATGGGCATTCATGCTTCGAGTACAGCAATTCGAAACTGACCGTGGTAATCGATCCCCATGACGGCAAGTCGATAGGCATCAAAGCGCCGACGGCGTCTGCAGATGTCGTTCTCATGACCCATCCGCATTACGACCACTCTGCCGCCCGCGTGATACGCGGAAACCACACCGATGTCATGTCTCGCAACGGGGAATTCGATGTCAAAGGGCTCCACGTTACCGGCATACCGACGTTTCATGACTCTCATGGAGGAGAGGAACGGGGTGGCAACACAATGTATCTGTTCGAGATGGACGGCATATCGATCTGCCACTGCGGAGACCTGGGGGCGATTCCATCCGATGACGCGCTCCGTCTCATCAAAGGAGTCGATATGCTGTTCGTACCTGTCGGAGAGGTGATGACCATGCCGCTCGATCAGGTAAGGAGATTCATAGAACTTGTGAATCCGAGGATAATCGTGCCCATGCACTACAGAATCGGAGGGCTCTCCCTCCCTCTGTCCCCTCTGGATGACTTCCTAGCGATGATTCCCGACGAAGCGGTCGAATACATGGGAAGCGAGGTTGACCTGTTGCCCGAGGACTTCTCGGACAACAAGGAATGCTGGATCTTCAACAGGTGAAGAATCAGTACAGGACCAGCGCGTCCTCTATCTTGCCGAGTTCGATAGGAGTCGACTCGTCGCCTACTACGGCACCCTTGGAATTGGCAAGGATACCGGCGCCGACCGATCTGCACCCGTGGTTCACGGTTGTACGCAAGGCCTCGACTTTGAGAACGTCCCTGATAAGGAGAACCTCTTCTTCGGAGGCATCCATGTGGCAGGCGCATCCCTTGTTCGTTGCCCTGCATATGGATCCTACTGTGTTGATGCCAGCTATAGAAGAACGAACCACCTCGACTCCGAGGACGTCGGATATGAGCTTGACTGCAGAATCCGGATACTCGGGGTTGACGATAGCTCCGTAATCGTTGGCCAGGATGTTGTTGCCTGCGGCATTGAGCTGGTCGTCCAGTCTGGAGCAGTTCATCTTGGAGGATATCTTGAATATTTCCGCATCGTCGGCAAGGAACGACACTAGCGCACCGTTGGAATTGAATGCCACCAGAGAGCCGACGACGAACGATCCGCCGATGGACATCTTGATGACATCGACGCCGAGCGCCGACTCCAGGGTCCTTTCGAACTCCGGAGCGGCGTCGGCGGCGGTAAGGGCGAGGCTCTCGCCCGCTGCTGCGAACACCGCGATGTTCGGATTGCCGGAATAGCGCGAGAGCCTCATCATTCGAATCACTCCGCGAGCGAAACTTCGACAAGGCCGTCTTCGAACTTGACAGCCTTGACGGTGATCTTGGAAGGGGGGTTGCGGATTCCGTTCTCCCAGAGCTTCTCGTTGACGGTGGCGTCGATCCAGACGTTGTCCTCGGAAACCCTCATGTGCCTCATAACGGTCTCCCTGACCTCCTTCACGGCGCGCTTGGCCCTCCTGGTACGGGGTGCCTGCTTGGTCGCTCTGAGCGGGATGACCATGATTCTCTCGATTTCGTCTGCCATCCTAATCACTCCTTAATCTTGCTCATGCGCCACGACCTTCTCTTGGGGTGGCGGAGGAACTGCCTGTTGGTCCTGATCATCACCCATGCGGGGACGCGGCGGTTCTGCTTGACCTTCTTGTTAAGCCTCTGTTTCATTGCGGGGGCTTTTGTGCTTGACATGATTATCTCCTCTCTATGGTGATCTCCCTGCGTTGCGGGGCGACCTGGGCAAGGATATTCTTCAGCATGGCATCGTCGATGACACCCCTGAGCCTGCCGCTCTGGGCGAGCTGGATGAGCTGACCTTCGACAGACTCCGCCATCTGGGGATTGGCGAGCCTGATGTTGGCGAGCCTGTCGCGCGCCTCGGGAGTCAGGATCTGCCTGAGGACTCCCTGTTTCTGGGACTCGTATCTCTGCGCCTGCTCCTGCTGGGCCTGCTGAGACTGGGCCTGCTGCTGGAGCTCGGCCATCCTCCTCTGTCTGATCGCTTCCAATTCGGGGTCTTCCATGCTGTCGCCTCCTCAAGCCCTCATTTCGTCATAGACCTCTTTCGCGGTGTTGTCCAGAAGAGACTGCCCCGCGGGGCTGATTGCGCGGCCTTCCTTGTCCTTGGAGACAAGGTATCCGGCTGCCTCGAGCTGAATCATGCACTTCCTGGCGATGTTGCGGCTTCCCTTGACAGCCCTGTTGGGCATGGAACCCTTGTCTGCAAATCCGCCGTACTCGGCAGCCAGCTTGGAAGAACCCATGGGTCCTTTAACATACAGCTTCCTCATAATGGAGGCGGCCCTGTTGTACCACCAGTCATCCTGGACAGGAGCCCTCTCAGTGTGCCTGCCGGTCTTCACGAACTCTGCCCACTCGGGGGGAACGATGTTGGGGTTCTCCTTGAGCTTCTGGGCCGTCTTGAGTATGAGAGCCTCGGCGGGAACGTCGTAGACGGTAACCATATCGATACCTCACACCGAACCGCGATCGAGTCACGGAACGGCTACGGGCCGTCGATACACGATTCTCTATATAAGCATTGCTGAACAAATCTGTCAGCGCAGAATAAAACCTCGATTCCGCACGTCCGACCATGTCCCCGTGCGGCCTGGGAGCGAAACACTCCCCACGGCAGATGACAGAAAGCCATCATCTGAACTCCGTGATGGAGGGCAGGGAATCGTCTTATTTAATACATTCTCCAGAAAGCGAAACAAAATTCGATTGGAACCTTTGCATACGAATTCTTTATTCGTAACACTAATAAACCCCATCACCTTCCCTCGCCCATGGAAAGTGGAGACGGCCCAACCGGATTCGTTTCGAAGTACCGGAGAATACGCGATCGCAGATTGGCATTCATCTGCATATGCATCATCGCAGTAGCGGCCGTAGCAGTCATATCAGCATGCGTCGGTTCATATCCGATCTCCCCCGGCGACGTCTACTCAATAATAATTAGCTGGATATCAGGAAACGAACAGACCGATGCCACTGCGGCGCACATAGTGCTCGACCTTCGCATGCCTCGCATTCTCGGCGCAATTGTTTGCGGCATCGCCCTGTCGATCTGCGGCGCCGCGATGCAGGGAATGATGAAGAACCCTCTGGCAGACCCCTACACAATGGGGATATCCTCGGGAGCGGGTTTCGGAGCCGCCATCGCGATCATACTCGGCTTCGAGGTCATATCCGGTGGCGGAGTCATTCTGAACGCATTCGTCTTCGCAATAATCCCGGCCATGGTCATTCTGTTCCTGAGCAGATTCAGAAGGGCTACGCCCACCATGATGATCCTCTGCGGAACATCGCTCATGTATCTCTTCAACGCAATGACGCAGCTCTTCATGCTTATCGCCGATCCGGACGATATGTCCACCGTGTATCAATGGATGGTCGGCTCCCTGGATGGGATAGAATACAAGGAACTGGCCGTGGTCTTCCTGGTCACGGTGGCGGGTTCCGTGTACATACAGTCGAATGCCGACAGGCTGAACATACTCGGCGCTGGCGACGAGGCGGCCAAATCTATGGGGATTGATGTCGAGAGACAACGGCTGATCATGCTCCTGATGATTACGCTTGTAGCCTCCTCGGTCGTCAGCATAACGGGCATCATCGGATTCGTAGGCCTCATCGCGCCCCACATCTGCAGGCACTTCGTGGGTTCCGACAACAGATACCTCGTTCCAGCATCAGCGATGATGGGGGCCCTTCTGCTGCTGGTATCCGACGTTGTCGCCAAAACGATAGTCGCACCGTTGATGCTTCCCGTAGGCGTTATCACAGCCTGCATAGGAGGTCCGCTCTTCATGTTCCTAATACTGCGCTCGGAGAAGGAGGTCTGGACATGAATAGGCTCGAGATCTCCGGTCTGACATGCGGGTTCGACGGCAGAATCGTGCTGGAGAATGTCGACATGATCCTGGACGGAGCAGGACTCTATTGCATAGCAGGGCCGAACGGCGTCGGCAAGACCACTCTTGTGAAATGCATAGACGGGCTCTGCCGTCCTGAATCTGGAAGCATAATCTACAATGGCCAGGAGCTTCTCGGCATGCCTCCAGACCAGCTCGCCAAAATCGTAGCCTACGTTCCCAACGGGGTATCGAACGCATTCTCGATCTCCGTGACGGAGGCGGTCATGATGGGCCGCCATCCGTATTCCGGATGGATCAGCTCGAATGAGGATCTGGAGATTGCCGGCAGGATAATGCGTCTTCTCGACCTGCAGGACATAGCGGAGAAGAGCATCAACGAGCTGAGCTCTGGACAGCTGCAGCGGGTGATGATCGCCAGGGGCCTTGCCCAAGAACCCAGATTACTGATTCTGGACGAACCCACGTCCAATCTCGACGCCAGATACCAGATGGAGCTCACCAGATTCATCAAAGGGTACGCGAAAGAGAAGAACGTCATGGTCCTGATGATATGCCATGATCTGTCTCTCGTCTCCAAGTACGCGGACAAGACGATACTCCTTTCCAGGATGGATGCTCCCGTCGTCGGGACTGTCGACGAGGTGCTCACGTCCGAGAACATCTCCAGAGCATACGATGTCAGAGCAGAGGTGAGGTTAGAAAAAGGGGAGCGCACCATCGTCATCTCCGAGGCAGATGCCAGACCGTTCGACTATTCTATAATGAAGAAGGCGCCCAGCGGTGAGCGTAAAGGCCCGTCCAAGGACATCGTCCGCAAGGTGACGAATGCTGCCGTCGTCGTCCTCCTGCTTATCGCCGCATTCGTATCCGTAACCGATCTCGGAGACGGCGGCGATGCGGAAGGCGGTCTCGTCGGAACCACGCTGGGATACGACGAGCTTCCGGATTCATCATCGAGGCTATGGGTCTACGGAAACGCGAACGAGGACGATCGCCTGGACAGCGACGACCTGGATTGCCTCGCAGAGATTGTAGCAGGCGAGCGGGAGCCTTCCGTCCTTGCAGACGCCAACTGCGACGGGAGGATCGATTCGGATGACATCGAATATCTGGAGAGGATCCTAGCCTCCGACTCGATGGACGTATACTACGTAGACAACTACAACCGGGTCGCGAAGGTCTCATGGCCTGTGCAGACCATCGCCATCGGATACTGCAGCGGAGCCTACATCGCAGACCTCACCGGCCTTTGCGGCAAGGTGACCATGGTGGACTCCACCATTCGCCAGTACTGGTCCGTGATGAACAGCTCGTTCGCCTCTGCTGATTCTTATGGGACAACGGAGATGCCCGACTACGAATTGATGATGGAGAAGAAGATAGACGTCTATGTTCCCGGATACTGCGACAGCGAGGCGGACAAGCTCTCGGCATCCAATCTGAATCCGGCCGGCATCGATGTCATGTTCGTCAACACCTGCGACAACAGCGGGGTCGATCGTCCCAACGAGCACATAGACCGCTCCATCCTGATGTTCGCATATCTCCTCCAGGGAGACATGGAGAAGACGTACGACTATCTGTCATGGCACGACGACGTCCTCGCGAAGCTGGAAGCGGCTGCGGCGACCATCCCGGAGGATTCGAAGGCGCCTTTCATGATGTCTCGTTCCTATCCGGATGAGTCCACGGCCCTCATCAGCATCACCGGCAAGGACAACATCAACAACATCCACGCCGAATGGGTCGGAGTGGATGCAGTCGGACAGCACAGCCCCCTGCTTCCCAGCAACTACAACAAGCTGAATCGGGAGCAGATCATCACCGTGATACAGAGCGAGTCCCGCGGAGGAACCTTCTACTACATGGACAACGAGCACGACGGGATACGCGGAACAACCGATCTGGACGAGGCTGTGAGATACGACAAGCAGATGCTGAAGGACTGCGGAATCGAGATCCACTACATGGGCATGGCGAGAGAAGCCGGCAACAGTCCGCTCTATATCATAGAGCTCGCATTCTACCAGAACGTGATGTATCCGGATCTCCAAGAGCAGACCGGTCTCGATTACCGCGACCTGTTCGACTACTACTTCGAGCATTTCGCAATGGAGGACTACCGTTCGTACATCCATATCGAGAACTTCTTCGCCGACTACGGAGTGGATGGCGCTTGAAGCGTGGAATCATCCCTGCCGCCGTGATGACGGCTCTCTGCGTGATATCCTGCATATCGTTCCTGATCCTCTCCGGCTTATTGGACGAAGAGGACGGCCTCGAATACGAGTTGAGCAGAGGCGAGGGATCCGTTTCTTATGAGAGATACACCGAATCGTACGAAGTGGTCAACAGATTCGTTTTCGAACTCGATGACTACACGAAATTCGAGATCGTCGTGTTCACGAAGGACGGCGTCCCTCGCGGATACTCCTACGAAGGAAGGACCGTCGTAGGAGGCAGCGATGCGGATACCTACTCTTCAGATGGAACGACCGTCTATATCGTCGACGATAGGATAGTCAGGATAGATGCGCCCTGCGGTGACGGGCGGGTCTGCGCCGATCTCGTCGGAAAGGCGTGAGCGCAGGTACTTCGAGATACCCGTTCACCGCATCTATGACCGAAACCCGGTAGCTTCCTCCGAGGTCACGGCTGATGCCGTTGAGACATGATGCCGTTCCATCGCTCCAGCAGCGAGGCAGACGATCGATTATGGCAACGATCTCGTCTGAACCCGGCACGCATCCGTTATCGAGAGAGCTCTTCAGTATGGCGCCGAATATCCCGAGCACCGTTATACGCTCCATCACTCCAGGGAACGGCATACTAGCCCTTTCAGAACCTTTCTGCGATGCAATACGTCCCATCGAACGGGCGAGATCGGAGGCGATCGACATCTTATCCGAACCGATGCATTGCCGGTACGATTCGATGAAGGCCTCGATCGCATCGTCGATCGCCTGATCTGGATCGAACCGGAGCGCACCGGAGCAGCGAAGGATAAGCATCTCCAGGCCCGAAGCCATACTTCTGAACAGGAGCCGTCCGCCCCCGAAGATGATCCTAGAGGATTCCAGAAGGCTTCTGTCGTAGACCTCTCCGCCGAGTATCCCCTCGCATACCCTGCCCAGAACCGAACGGAATATCATGAAGGCGGACTCCTCCCGGCAGCCGTCGATTCTCGACAACTCCATCTCATTGCGTGCGAAGGAGATGCAGTCGCCCTCCCTCAGCATCCTCCGGGATTGCGCGGTGCTCGCCATCATGCCGGCGATATCGTCTGAGCACATCCCGTCGACCGACCTCATCCAGATCCCCCAATAGGAGCCGTCTTGACTTTCGAAGCGATGGTTCATACGGTTTCGATGCGATGCAGAATAAAAACGACCGCTAATGGAGTCACTTTGACACGATGATCTTAGCAGGAGCGAGCGCATCTGAAAGATAATCTACGTAAGCGCCCTACCTCCCCTCATGGAAGGAAATAGATTCTGCACCAAATGCGGTGCCGAGCTTCCCGACGGCGCAGCGTTCTGCCCCGAGTGCGGCGCCACGACCGATCCGTCCGCCGCAGCCGCGGTTCCGTCGTATACGAGAGCCGTCGCGAAGCCGAGCCTCTCCTTCGCCATCCTCATCCTCGGATACGGAATCCTTGCAACAGTGCTCGGACTCATGGATGCGCTGACGACCATCGGATTGACGGAGGCGGAATACAACGACATGATCTCGATGATGAGCGATGCGGCCGGCATGGACATGTCAGGCTACATGCCCGTATGGACAGACAGTCTGCCCGTCATGATGAGCCTCAGCATGGGATTCCTTGCAGCAAGCGGGATACTGGCCATCGTCTGCTACATCTTCTGCAGAAAGGCTGATGACTGGAAGTTGACCTTGGGCCTCTGCCTCGCATCCTCCATCGCCTGCCTGGGGATCTGCTGCTTCTCTCTGTACAGCTTCATCGGAATCCCTCTGTTCGTGATAGGAATCCTGATGACGGTGCTGCTGTACCTCAAGAAGGGCGCCTTCGCCGATGGTGGCATCTGAAGAATATGCGGGGGGACACCCCCGCGGTAAACGGTTTATTCAGTTTATGGTCGCGTGCTTGCCGGTGACCATGAAGCTGACCTTCTCGGCCATCTTGCAGGCGTGGTCTCCTACCCTCTCGAGGAACTTGAGAACCGAGATGTAGTAGATGCACACGTCAGCGCTTCCGGCATGGGAGTTGATGAACTGGACGATCTCCTCGAGATCCGACTTCATCGCCTCGTCAAGGCGGTCGTCGAGCTCAGGAATCTTGTCGAATCCATCGATGCTCCTATTCTTGAAGCCGTTGACGACCCTTTTCACGAGGCTGAGGGCCAGATCTCCTGCGGGGCCGATGAGCTCGACGACCTCATAGGTCGGCTTGTCCGCCAGGTACTTCGTCGCGGTAGCGATGTTGGTGCTGTACTTGGCTATCCTTTCAAGATGCGTGATGGACTTGAGGACGGTTGCAATCGTCCTCGTGTCGCCAGCGGTGGGCTGGTAGATGGTGAGGATCCTGATCGCTGCCTCTTCGATCTCGTCATCGAACTTCTCGATCTTGTCCTGATCCGAGATTATAGTGTCGGCGAGCTCCACATCCCCGTCCTTGACGGCCTGTATGGCCCTCTCCAGCATATCCACGGCCAGAGTGGCCATGTCGTTGGTCTCGGCTACGACCGAATCGATATCGTCTTCGAATCTCTGCATAGTATCATCCGAACCTACCGGTGAGATAACGCTCAGTCATCTCCTTCTCCGGCTTGTTGAACATGGTGCCGGTCTCGTTGAACTCGATCATTTTGCCGAGATACATGAATCCGGTGTAATCGCTGATCCTGGAAGCCTGCTGCATGTTGTGGGTGACGATGGCAACAGTGTAGTCCTTCTTCAATTCGATGGCGAGATCCTCGATCTTGGATGTGGCGATCGGGTCCAGAGCCGATGTGGGCTCGTCCATCAGGATGACTTCGGGGTTCACGGACAGAGCGCGGGCTATGCACAGCCTCTGCTGCTGTCCTCCGGAGAGTCCGAGGGCAGAGGTGTCGAGACGGTCGGCGACCTCGTCGTAGAGGGCGGCCTGCTGGAGGCACCTCTCCACGATCTCGTTGAGCTCCTTCTTGTCCTTGACCCCGTGGATCTTGGGGCCGTAGGTGATATTCTCCCTGATCGTCATGGGGAAGGGGTTGGGCTTCTGGAAGATCATCCCGATACGGGTCCTCAGGGCATTGATGTCCACGTCGACCGCGTACAGGTCCTCTCCGTGGAAATCGATGGTTCCCTCGATCCTGCAGCCCTCGACAAGGTCGTTCATCCTGTTGATGCTCCTGAGCATGGTGGACTTTCCGCAACCGGAAGGTCCGATCAGAGCGGTGATCGACTTGGTCTTGACCGGGAGCTCCACTGAGAAGAGGGCCTGCTTGTTGCCGTACCAGAGATTGAAATCCCTGATGTCCAGGCACAGGTCGTCCTTCTCGATATTGGCGACTATGGGATCCTTGTTCACCAGCCACTCGCGGTAGTTGATGTCGGATGCGGTGTGCTCATCGACCTCCGCCGCCATCTCCTTCTTGGCCGGTTCATTATCGGCCTTCGCTTCTTTCTTCTTGATGAATTTCATAGATTCACCACCTGACTTTCTTGCTGTAGTGGTTTCTGACTATAGATGCGGCGACGAAGAACAGCAATACGACGACGAGCAGTACAGTGGCTGTTGCATACTGGAGTTCAGTGGTTCCAGGAAGGTCCATCGCCAGGTGATACAGGTGCAGAGGAAGAGCCATGACCGGATCGAGCACGGAACCAGCGAGGCTCGGCTGCGAGATGACAGCCGCTGTCAACATGATCGGCGCTGTCTCTCCTGCGGCACGTCCTATGGAAAGGATGGATCCAGTAACTATTCCCCCCATCGCGGCGGGGATGACGACCTTGTAGATAGTCTTCCATTTGGTAGCGCCCATCGCCCTGGACGCCTCTCTCAGATCCTTGGGAACAGATTTGAGCGCCTCTTCGGTGGTCCTGATGACAACAGGGAGAATCATGAAGGCCAACGTTATCCATCCGGCCAGCAGACTGTATCCCATTCCGAAGTATATGACGAAGAACACCATTCCGAACATACCGAAGACGATCGAAGGCGTTCCGTTGAGCAGATCGATTGCCTCGCGGATAATCCTCGTGAAAGCAGTGTCCTTGGAGTACTCGTTGAGATAGACTCCTGTGAGGATGCCTATAGGGAACGCAATGAGGGCTGTACCGGCTATAAGTTCGAGGGTTCCGATTATCGCAGGATAGATTCCACCGCTTCTTCCGTCGGGCGACGGACTGGTGGTGAGGAAATCCAGATTGATGGCAGGAAGGCCCTTCATCACGATATAGGCCACGATTACCACGAGCAACAGGACGACTGCGCCCATGACTGCCGTGACTCCGCCGATGCATACTTTCTCGTTCGCTGTAGAATCGACCTGATCCATGACGTAGCCGAGTGCTGCTAGCACTGCCGTGACCAGAACCGCTGCTATTATTGCCGTGAGATCACTGGTCAGGAGCGAAGAGAACATCCATACACCGATGAAAACTGCGACGTATACGGCTACTTTCATCAGGTTTGTCTTATTATCCGATATAAGGGAAGCAGTCTTTACGAAAGATGACGAGCGACCGAGCATCGATGAAATGCGCGATTTGCCGGATATCTCTCCGGTCTTCCTCTTGGCCGATTTGACGACCTGCCTGGACAGGATGTTGATGATCAGAACTATGATCATGAGCACGACACCGAGCTCGAAGAGCGCGGACTGCGTAACAGATCCCGAAACAGACTCGGGCAGCTGCAGTGCAATCGTTCCCGTCAATGTACTGATCAGTGAGAAAACATTCCAAAGAGGATCGGGGATCATTGGAGCGTTTCCGGTAAGCATGAGAACCGCCATAGTCTCTCCGATAGCCCTTCCGACTCCGAGGATGATGGCGGCAGAAATTCCGGATATAGCCGCCGGAACGACGACCTTGATTATGGACTCCCATTTGGTCGCTCCCATAGCCAGTGAAGCTTCTCTATAAGACCTGGGAACTGCATGGATCGCATCCTCGGATACAGAGATTATAGTCGGCATCGCCATGAGGGCCAGGACCATCGATGCGGCGAGCCAGGAATTGCTGAAAAGCTGCTCGTCGGGGAACAGGTCCTTCAGCAGCGGAATGAACAACATCATTCCGATGAAACCGAAAACGACCGAGGGTATGGCCGAGAACAGCTCGATGATGGGCTTCAGAGTGGTGCGAATCTTCGCAGGAGCTATCTCGGATATGTAGATGGCGCATGCGAGCCCCACAGGGACGGCGATGACCATCGAACCCAGTGTAACGAGCACCGAACCGGTGATGAGGGGCAGAGCCCCATAATCACCCTGAGAAGGGTGCCAGACATCACCGAACAGGAAGTCGAGAATACCGACCTCCTTGATTGCGGTGACGCTGTTACCCAGGGTGAATAAGATAATTAGTAAGACTATCAGCACAGCCAGAGAAGAGACTGCCAACAGCACATACTTCATTATCTTGTCACTATCGGCCCTGTTTCCCTTCTTAAGGCCGTACTGATATGTTTCCATATTATTCAGCCCCTTCAGACCTTGGAGACCTGTCCGATACTGATGTATCCGATGGATCCCTCGGTGGTCTGGACGTTGGAGATGACAAGTCCGGTAGAGCCGCAGGACACTGCGCCGGTGACGGGCTTCCAGTCTGCATCGATTGCAGTCATTGCCTTGTCGAAGCACTCGCGGGTTCCGGATCCATCCTCACGGATGATGACCTGGACGGACTTGTCGGGTCCTCCGACCTCCTTCCAGTTCTTGATCTCGCCGCTGAAGAGCTTGGCGACCTGCTCGGTGGTCAGATCATTGACTCCGGCAACGTTGACGATGACGGCGACTCCGTCCTGTCCGATGGTCAGGGGAACGAGGTTGCCTTCGTAGCTGGATCCCATGTCTCTGGAGAGCATTCCGATGTCGAAGGTGCCTGCGTCGGCTCCCTTCTCTCCGGCTCCGGATCCTCCTCCCTGAACGCTGAGTTTAAGGAAGGGGTATTTCTCCATGTAGGCTGCGGTGAGCTTTCCAGCGGTCTCGCTCAGAGACGTGGATCCACCGAGGGTGATGGTGGTCTGTCCGTCCTTGGTGGGCTCGGTTGCAGTGGTGTACTTGTCGAGTTTGACGAATTCCTCTCCGAGGATCTTCTGACCCTCCTCGCTGGTGACCCAGCTGAGGAAAGCTGCGACGTTTCCGCTGGGCTCGCCCTTCGTGACGAGAACCAGGTTCCTCTTGATATCGTAGCTTCCGTTGACGACATTGCTGTCGTTGGCCTCGACACCGTTCAGCTTGACAGCGTGGGCAGTAGCCTCCTCTTCGGTTCCTCCAGAAACCTTGGAGACCTGTCCGATACTGATGTATCCGATGGATCCCTCGGTGGTCTGGACGTTGGAGATGACAAGTCCGGTAGAGCCGCAGGACACTGCGCCGGTGACGGGCTTCCAGTCTGCATCGATTGCAGTCATTGCCTTGTCGAAGCACTCGCGGGTTCCGGATCCATCCTCACGGATGATGACCTGGACGGACTTGTCGGGTCCTCCGACCTCCTTCCAGTTCTTGATCTCGCCGCTGAAGAGCTTGGCGACCTGCTCGGTGGTCAGATCATTGACTCCGGCAACGTTGACGATGACGGCGACTCCGTCCTGTCCGATGGTCAGGGGAACGAGGTTGCCTTCGTAGCTGGATCCCATGTCTCTGGAGAGCATTCCGATGTCGAAGGTGCCTGCGTCGGCTCCCTTCTCTCCGGCTCCGGATCCTCCTCCCTGAACGCTGAGTTTAAGGAAGGGGTATTTCTCCATGTAGGCTGCGGTGAGCTTTCCAGCGGTCTCGCTCAGAGACGTGGATCCACCGAGGGTGATGGTGGTCTGTCCGTCCTTGGTGGGCTCGGTTGCAGTGGTGTACTTGTCGAGTTTGACGAATTCCTCTCCGAGGATCTTCTGACCCTCCTCGCTGGTGACCCAGCTGAGGAAAGCTGCGACGTTTCCGCTGGGCTCGCCCTTCGTGACGAGAACCAGGTTCCTCTTGATATCGTAGCTTCCGTTGACGACATTGCTGTCGTTGGCCTCGACACCGTTCAGCTTGACGGCGTGGGCGTTAGAAGTATCCTCCTCTTTGTCATCGGATCCACCGTTGGCAACCAGGAATACTCCGGCTGCTGCAACGATAATGATGACGACGGCGAGGATTGCCATTATCTTCTTATCCAAGGTAATTACACCTCGAATCCCTTCTATTCTGGCACCGCGTATATATTTAGTCGATATAATCTTATTACAATTATTGAGTTATATATTATCTATATAGTTATACAAATAATATATTCTATTCAAATATCTATCATTTGATTTATCCAGTATCCACTCGTCTTCTCTATCATTACATAAATGAAATTGAGAATCGATATCATTTCACCTATCTTTAATGTAAGATTAATGAACCGACAATAAAGCGCATATTTTCCTACATATGCTTCGTATTCAATCATTTATATATATTCAATATATAAAAATATATAATACATGAATTATATTTATATCTCACACTATGAATAATGCGAATCCGAAAACAATGGATTTAAGAAAAATACAGATCACCGGCGGTTCGTCCTTTATGATCACTCTGCCGAAGGATTGGGCAGATTCGGTGGGACTGAAGAAAAATGACACCGTGGGCCTTCAGCCGCAGCCTGACGGCAGCATGATACTGTATCCCGGCGGCGAGGAATCCAACTCCATCGGCTCCAGCAAGACGATTGACGTCGATGACGTTACCGACAAGGACTTCCTTTACAGAATGCTTGTCGGCGCATACATCGCCGGACATGATTCTATAATACTGAAATCGAGCACATCCCTTTCGAGCATGGCCGCCAACACCGCCTCTTCCTTTGCCCAGACCGCCATAGGTCTCGAGATCATGGAAGAGAGCGACAGCAGCATCGTCATCAACGACCTCATGGACCAGACAGAGATGAAGCCCAACAAGTCCATCGAGAGGATGAAGGTGCTCGTCCGCAACATGCTCAACGATACGATGGACGGACTGGAGAGGAAAGACCCGGAGCTCCTCGAGGGAATGTCCGAAAGGGACCGCGAGGTCGACAGGATAGATTGGCTCATCTCCCGTCAGGTCAACATCCACCAGAAGGATATCACCATATCCCGCAGGATGGGCATGAACCTCTGCGAGATCACCCGTTGCGGAAGCATCAGCCGCTCATTGGAAAGAATAGGCGATCACGGAGTCCTCCTCGCTACGAACCTCCGCCCGCTCATAGACGACCCGACCATGCTGGATTCGGAGATCCTGTCCACCGGCCGCGATGTCATCAATCTGATGGTCGACTCCGTCGGGACCTGGTCCTCAAAGAACATGGAGGCCGCCAACGCTTGCATAGAGCGCGGTGAGGCCCTCGTCGACAGATCGAAGGAGATAAGCGACAACGCAGACCAGCTGGAGAACAAGGCCGCCATGGCCACGGAGCTCATAGCGGGGTCTGTCAAGAGGGTCGCCGAGTACTCCATGGACATCGCCGAGATTGCGATCAATTCAGCGATGGACTGAATCGCCAGTCATCATTATCTACCGAATAGCCGATGGAGCAGGGATGAAGACCGTAGTGGCGATGAGCGGAGCCTCCGGCTCGATGTACGGATTTCGCCTGCTCCAGGAGCTCGAGGGCGAGAAGTTTCTGGTGATGTCCGACATCGCCAAGAAGATCCTGACCGCCGAGACGGACATGTATCCCGAACAGCTGACCTCGCTCGCCGACAGGACGTTCGAGGACGACGATATGTTCGCCCCGATCGCTTCGGGCAGCTTCGGCTTCGATGCCATGTTCATCGCTCCCTGCAGCGAATCCACGGTCGCGAAGATAGCATCCGGTATAGCAGACACCCTCATCACCCGCACGGCATCCGTATGCCTCAAGGAGGGGAGAAAGCTCATACTCCTCGTCAGAGAGACGCCGAAAAGCGCCGTGATGCTGGAGAACGAGCTCAAGTTGGCCAGACTGGGCGTTGTTATAATGGATGCGAATCCTGGATTCTATCCCCGTCCTTCGTCCGTGGACGACATCGTCGACATTGTAGTCGGAAGATGCCTGGACCAGATCGGGATCGATCACAGGCTCTACAAGAGATGGAGTCGAGACCGACGAGCTCGATATCGCCATCGAAGAGAGCATCCAAACCCACCTTCTTGCGGAATGACGCGAGCTCCTGCCCGGTGATCGCTCCCCCCGAGCACATCATGATGTAATTGCATTCGGCCGTTAGGAGCCTGCCTTCCGCCTCGAATCCGTTCCGTTCGTAAAACGATTTCCTCCTCATACGGATCTCCCTTTCCGGAACGCCTTCGTCAGGCGGCTCTATGTTGAGGAAGATCCTGCGGCCGGGGAACATCCTCCTGATATCGTCTATCGCCGACGATCCGAGCCCTCTGCCCCTGGACCTTTCATCCACTGCGAGATAGAGGATGAAGACAATCGACTCGTCATACATGACATAGGAGAATCCGCGGAGCGGACCGTCGTATATCCCGAGGAGCCGGGAGCAGCCGCGCTCCCTATGCCTCAGCAGTTTGTCGAAGTCCGCCCGCTCGCATTCCGGGAAGGATGATTCGTATATCCTCCGAACGGATTCGATCTCCTCCGCTTCGGGACTTCTCATGGCTTCCTTCCGAATGCAAGGATGCAGAGCACCGAGAGGTCCTCGTCGATCCCAATCGCATTCCTCACGAACGACTCCGCTGATATGTTGCCGTCGCCTCTCATGCGGACCTGAATCCAGCATGATCCGAGTCCGAGATCCTCAGCCTCAAGTTGCATCATGATGGAGGCTATCGAGGAGTCCTCCACCCACGTGTCCGACATCCCGGAATCGGCCGTCACGATCACAGCGAACGATGCCGTCTCCAGCGCCACGGTGCCGGTCGGCCTGCATCCCGCCAGACGTTCGATAGAAGACCTGGCGTCCAGAGGGAACAGCCTGACCGGCTTCAGCCCCCTGGACGAGGGGGCCAGGCCTCCGGCCTCCAGAATGAGCTTCTTCTCCTCGTCCGACAGCGGTACGGACGAGAAGCGACGACTGGTGCGCCGGGACCTGGCCAGATCTATGAACATCCTCACTCCAGCAGGATGGCGGGCCTTCCGGGAGCCGCCTGCCTGGCCTTGTTCTGAGGATCGTACAGGCCCTCCGAATCCGCCCTGAACACGTCGACCTGCAGGCCGAGCTCGTCGGACAGGAATCCACGGGCTCCATCGAGGAGCGCGTATTCGTCGGATTCGAACACGGGGGTCCAAGCGGAGAGGTCCGACCTGGAGAAGTCCAGAGCGACCTTCTTCGCCAGCTCCGAAGCCGCCTTGCCGTTCCTCTTTATGGCCTCGTCGGACATGCACGCCTTGGTGAGCGACGGGATGCTCAGCTCCCCAGACTCCTTCATTGCGGCGGCCTTTCTCATGACCTCCCTCTTCCACTCGGGAGAGGTGTAGAGCACGACGCGCTTCGCATCGATTCCCGCTATCTTTCTGATCTCGGTGATGTCCGACATCAGATCGCGGATCATGTCCTCGCCGTGCTCGGAGGATGCTGAGACGAGAGCATCATCGACCTCGGGAAGAAGCCCGGCGGAGACCAGCCCCTCGAATCCTGCGGACTCCCACAACTCCTCGGCGGTGTGCGGAGTAACCGGCATCATGGCCTGGATCCAGATCCTGAGAGCCGAATCGATGGTCTCCCTGTTGCACCCGCCGCGCCTCGTGTACCAGCGTATGTCGTTCAGCATGTCGAAGTACACGATGGTGCACATCTGCCTCAGATCGTACCTGTCCATCGCATCGCGGATCTCGCCGATGTGCCTGTTGAACCTGGAGAGGAGCCATGCGTCCATCTCGCAGGGGACGGAGTCGGACTCCTTGGCGATCAGATCGCTGACGGCGCCGAACACCCTGTCCACCCTCTGCTTGTATGTGAGCACCGTCTCCTCGCTCCACTCGACATCGACGAACATCGAGGCGACATGAGCATAGTACAGACGCATCGCGTCCACACCGAATTTGGCGGCGGCACCGGGAATGGGCTGCGCGCCTCCCTTGGATTTGGAGATCTTGTCGCTGTTCTTGCCGGTGACATACCAGTTGACGGTGATGCCGCGGGGCTGCATGGAATCGGGCAGGATCGCACGGTGGTTGAACAGGAACACCGGGAAGTGGACGGTCATGTGCTCCTTGCCTCCGAGGTTGATGTCCAGCGGATACCAGTAGGAAACATCCGCCTTTATCTTATCCAACAGCTCGACAGATATGCTCGTCTCGGCCGAGACCTCCTCGACATCCCCTCTTCCGAGGATTACGTAGTCGAAGAACGAGAGGGTCATCTGCTCGGGATATATCTGCCTGGAGTTGGCATAGAGCGATATGGTGTAGTAGATGGGGTATAGCGTCGAATCGGAGATGGCCTCGATGATCCACTTCTCGTCGAAGGGGAACCTTGTTCCGAGCCAGTTGCCCAGCCTCACGCACGCCCTCTCCCTGAACCAGTCAAGGATTCCCTGGACATTGTCGGCGAACTCGGGAGGGTTGAGGTCCATGTTCTTGGCGTGGGCCTTGGTCCTCTCGGTGAGGTCGGGATCCGCGTAGTTGATGAACCACTGGTCGTCGATCCTCCTTATGTGCACGCGCTGGCCGCACCTGCACACAACCTCCTCTGTGAGGTCGTAGAAGGGCTCCGCCTCTCCGGCATCGATCATCGCCTGACGCATCCTGTCCTTGGCCTCCTCCACGCGCATGCCGGCATAGGGTCCGCATACGTCCTTCATGCGGCCCATGTGGTACCCGTCCTTGTAGACCTGCTTCTTGGCTTCGACGAGCCTCTCGTCACCCGGCTTCTCTATGCCCATGCTCTCTATGACGTCCTTGGCCGGGAAGTCCCCGTAGCCCTTGATGTCTATGATCGATATGGGGACGACCGAGTCGATGAGCTCCTGGGAGATGCCGTACCTCTCCTTCAGGATAGGATCCCTCTTCACCGCTTCCAGGGAGATCCAATCGTCGGGAGCGTCCGACGGAACAGATGTGACCAGACCGGTTCCCACATCGGGGTTGCAGAACGAAGCAGGGAACACGGGGATCTCCCTGTGTATCATCGGAGCCTCGCACATCCATCCGATCATCTCGGACCCGGGGATGCTTCCCGCGTCCTCTATGCCGTCCTTCTGGAGCTTGAGCTTCTCGGCAGCCTGCGGAGAGACGATCCATGTCTCGCCGTCTTTCCTTACTCTCCTGTATTCGACCTCGGGGTTCACCCAGAAGCATACCTGTCCGTAGACGGTCTCCGGCCTCAGGGTGGCGGCTACGAGGAACTCGTCACCATGCCTGAACTTCAGAAGAGTATACTCCTGAGTCTCGGCCTTTCCACCTTTGGAGATGTCCGTCTCCGAGGGATCGACCGCAACGGGACCGCAACTGGGGCAGAATGGAGCGTAGTACGGCTTCTGGATCAGGAGTCCCGCGTCCTTCAGCTTGTGGAACTGCCACTGTATGAATCTAGAATAATCGGGATAGAGGGTACATGTGAATCTCCTCCAGTCGGCCAGGAAACCGAACCTCTTCCAATATTCCTCGACATACACCTTGTTGAAGAACTCGATCACAGCCATGGGCTCCTTGAGCTCTGACAACTTCTCCGGCGGACACCCGTTCCTCTCCAGATAGTCGATGGTCTTCTCGTCTCCTCTGGCGATCTTGGATGCGAGGCTTATGCCTCCATTCCCGGTCGCATGGGTTCCCACAGGGAAGAGGACGTTGTAGCCGGTCATGCGCTTGTATCTGCCGATGGCATCGACATAGGTGTATCCGCGAAGATGCCCGACATGAAGGTAACCCGTCACTCCGGGATACGCGAAGATGATCATGAACTTCGGCTTGTCATCGATCCTTTCCGACTTGTCGAGGCCTGCCTCGATCCAACGGGCCTGCCATTTCGCTTCCATGCTTCCGTAGTCGTTAGCCATTGGGAACCCCACTCTATAATACGCGCAATAGAAGAACTGATTAAAAACTGTCGGACAGAAGCATCTCGACATCAATGGGTGATCCGTAAGACAGCGTGTCTGACATACCCAAATTCGCCAGTTGAGTCGCCATTTTTATCTATGGAAGAGCGAATATCCTGAGAGAAGAGCGTGAGCTATGGACCTGAAGGGGAGTTTTCCAGGCGCAATTTACCCCCTCCGAAAACCCTTGTCTTACGTTGTCCGACATTTGTCCGACATATTTTAATAGCGGTAAAGCATGACTTCAATTGCAAGCGGGAAGGGATGGGAAAAACTCTCTCTTGCAACGGAAGGATGAGAATGACGGACGATGGAACCAAGGTCACGCTCAGGATGGGACCTGAAGAAATCCAGATGATGGAGGACTTCATGGATGAGCACGACATAGGCAACAGGTCCGATTTCATCCGCGATGCCATCCGCGGCTACATCGCCTCACAGAGGAACGGCGGCCGGAACGAGGCATCGGAAAGCGGGATCTTCGTCCGCTTCAGCGACCTCCAGATGGACGCCCTCCAGGGGCTCGTCCAGCGCGGGATCTGCCTAAACGAGGAGGAATTCGTCCGCAAATGCGTGCTCGACAAGATCGTGCCCGCTACTGTGGAAGAAGAGGCATACGCCGACTCCTTCAGGACAGCTCAGAGGAATGCTGCACTCAAATGAAGAAAAGGGATGGGAATCGCACCCTGCCGACCTTGATGGGACCGCTTCGCGGAAGGTCGGTACGGTGCAAATAAACTCGTTAGAATCAGATCAAGGGTGAAACATATGGTCGGACAGGGAATGGGAACCGCGGTCGAGCCGCGTGCAGTGGTCGTCGGCGTCGGCGGTGCAGGATGCAACGTCGTCAGTACGTTCTACGAGACGATGTGCCCCATAGACACTGTCGCCATAAACACCGACAAGGAAGCGCTCGGCAAGACTTCGGCCGACGTCAAGCTGTACATCTGCAAGGATGTCCTCCACGGAGAGGGCGCCAACGGGGACCAGGTAATCGGAAGGAGGTGCGCAGATATCCACAAGGAGGAGATCCGCCAGGCCCTCGCCGGATACAACGTCGTGTTCGTGATCGGAGGCCTCGGAAGGGGCACCGGATCCGGAGCCATGCCCGTAGTTCTCGATGCTGCCAAGGCACAGGGCGCCATGACCTTCGCCATCGGAATCAATCCCTTCAGCTTCGAGGGATCCTCCAAGAAGGCCTCGGAGGCGTGGAGCAGAATCACCTCTATCTGCGAATACAGCTACCGCATCGAGAACGACAGGATCTTCTCGGTGATGGACGACATCACGATGGACAAGGCGTTCAGCCTGGTCAACGAGAGCATCAGGGCCTACGTGATGTCCGGCCTCGACTCCATCTGCACCGTCTTCGCAGGAGCGAAGAGCGAAGCGATGAAGGATACAAGGCGCAAGAGCTCCGAGTGCAGGGCGTCGTACCCGCTCGAGATGCTCATGAACGCCTGATCACGATTATCTCCCCATACAGGAAGGCGCCGCCTTCCTGAAACACCTTCCTCCTATGCATTCTGCCGCCGGAAGGACCGGCGGCCCCTTCTTCCTGCTCGAGGGACTCACTCGTATCTGCGATAGTCGTACCTTCCATCGGCGATGCGACCGAGGACCTCATCCATCACATGCTCGAGATCCTTCGGCTCGAACATCCCTGTGTCGATGCTCAGCTGTCCGGAGGACGAAAGGATGTTTACCCTCAGCTCCGAGAGGCCCATACGGCGTTGGATCGGTCCGGAGATGACGGATGCGAATTGGATCTTGTCGTAGAGGACGTAATGCTCGCATATGTCGAAGGAGCCGGTGGTGACCATAAAGGACGCATCGCCTGCATCGAAGGTCCTCACTCTGTATGCGGCTGCGACCCATATGAACGCGACGGCGGGAATCCCCAATCCCAAAATCAGAACGACGATGCGCAGAAGAGCAGCGTCAACTGCATCGGACGTTGCTATGAAACCGTTCGCCGCATAGGCGATGAGCACGGATACCGCCGAGGCGAAGATTGCGATCAATAGCAGAGACGGGATGGCGCGACGGGACTGGGATGCGGGTTCCGCGTCGAATGAGATCTCCGGAACCAGAGTGCGCATGAGATCGCGGACCTCCCCTATCGGCTTCAAGGGACACAGGAGCGGAGTCTCGCTACCGGATCCCGCCGTCGCGAGACCAACGACCTCCGCCTCGAGAGTAGCCATGCCGAACAGCCTGGCGATGAGTGGCCTGCGGATGCGTACGGTGTTTATCTTCGAGATCTTGAACGATGTGCGATAGGTGCTCAACAGCCCCGACTCCACAGTGATCGTATCGCCGATCCTGTAGAGACGGTAGTTGCAATACGACAGGACGGACGATATCATGGGGAACACCGAGCTGGCGACAAGCATGACGAGCGAAGCCACGAGACCTCCGGAGCTTCCGTTGAAGACGCTGTATATCGAATAAAGGAAGAAGAACGCGCCGCCAAGGAGCTGCGCAGTGGACTGGGACAGGATCGCATGGACCAGGATGTCCGAATTGGATACATTGACGAGCGATTCCGCACCAGCCTCATCCTCCACCGTATCGGCCTTGACGAATACCTTCCTGTTCAGGTCGTCGCGGAGCCTGTCGGCTATCGCGCGATTCAGAGTAAGAGTCACCTCGGGAACGGCGGAATTGACGCTGGAGTTCACATTGAATTTCAGAACAGTTGTGCCGAACAGGCGATCGAAGATGGTCCTCGACACCCCGATGGATGCTAGACGCGTGTAGGGGATCGTCTTGTCCGTCCTGCTCAGGACCGTGTTCCTGACATAGCGCATCTCCGTGTCATCGAAACAGACCAGCGTACGCCTCCAAACGAAGACGGAGACGAGCCATGCGAGACAGAGAATGGCCGCGGCGAAGATGCGGATGCCCGCATCCAGCTCGTTCATCACGCCTACTATGAAGACGAGCACCGCACAGGCGAAGGCACTCTTGACGAGAACGACGGGGTGATTGCGATAGCTTTCCGTCATCGGTCCCTCGCCTTCAAGAGCCTGACGATGATATCGTTGAGCTTTGCTGCTATGGCCTCGGCCTCCGGATCGTCCAGATGCTTCATGGTGAATGTTCCCCCAGCGGTGGTCACGGTCACATCGGCCAAACCGAATGCACGGTCGATCGGACCGCGGGTGACATTCACCTGGTGGATGCGCTCCACAGGAACGAGATCGTGGGTACGAAAGACGACTCCGCTGAGGACATCCAGCTTGTCGTCGTCGATGCTGTACCTGTAATATCTGTAGTATACGGACGGCGAGACGAAGAGATAGATGATCGCCGCAACGAGGATGATCTCCACCAGAATCAAAAAACCGCCGAATCCGTCGGTGATCTCATCACGATAGTGGAGAAGCATAACGAGAAGCACAACGATGATGATGGCGGCGATGCCGTTCGACACATACATCGCCTTGAGACTCCTCTTAGGAAGACGGCGGTACTGCGTCTCCGAACCTCCTGACTGCTCGACGATACCCGACATAACGGGGAGAGCCGAGGATGACATTAAAACATTCCCTCGTTCGAACGAGGAACATGAAGATGGGCGCCGCCCAAAGTGGGTGCAGGCGGCGCCTTGACGGGAATTCGTTTCACTGGGCGATCGCCTTGTATCCGCGCTCGAAGGCATCCTTGTTGAGGTCCAGGAACTTGGCGGGGACCTGGGATACCAGAGCGTCGAGAAGCTGCTTCTTGGACAGCGGGAAGCCCTTTATCGCCGCGACGGCGCCGATCATGACGGCATTGGCCGCCACGGCCTTCCCTGCTTCTATGGCTATCCTCGTGGCCTCTATGGTCACGACGTTGGGATCGACGGTGCGGACGGCCTCGACGAGGGACTCCACATCGGGATACGTGTCGAAACCGGCGGCGACCATCGATGGGAGCACGGGATCCAGATTCATGAGGATGGCCGTGTCCCTGTTACCCAGGTGCAGGCTCCTGACGGTCTCCACAGGCTCGAAGCCCATGATCAGGTCCGCTCCTCCCTCGGCCTCGAGGGGGCTGTAGACCTCGTCTCCGAACCTCACCGTCGACAGGACGCTGCCGCCCCTCTGTGCCATACCGTGGACCTCGCTCATCATGAGCTTGTGGCCCGCCTCCATGGCCGCGGTACCGAGGACATTGGATGCCATGAGGACCCCCTGTCCTCCGACACCGACGATCTGCACTGTGTACTTCATCTCTTCACCTCTATGGCTCCCTTGGGGCAGACGCTGCCGCACATGCCGCAGCCTATGCACTGGGTCGGATCCGTCTCGACGGCATCACCCTTCTTGGTCAGCGCAGGGCAGGCCACCGTCTTCAGGCAGGTGTAGCAGCGTATGCACTTCGACTGATCCACCACGCAGACCTTGGCCTCCAGCATCCTGCGCTTCTTGAGCTCCAGCGGGCAGGGCTGCTTCGAGATCACGACGGCAACGCCGTCGAACTCGACCGCATCCCTCATCGCCTCGGTTGCCGCCTTGATATCGTAAGGATCGACGGTCCTCACGAACTTGGCTCCCACTCCGCGTACTATGGATTCGATGCTCAGAGGCTCGGTGTTGATTCCTCCGAATGCGCGACCGGTGCCCGGATTGGGCTGATGCCCGGTCATGGCCGTCGTGCTGTTGTCAAGGATTACCATGACCAGCCTGTGCCCGTTGAAAAGTGCATTGATGAGAGGATTGACTCCCGAGTGGAAGAACGTGGAATCGCCCATGAACGCTATCGGGAGCTGATCGGTGGTGCGGGAGAATCCGCCCGCCGCACCCGCGCCTCCTCCCATGCATATGATGAAGTCGGCCTCGTTGAACGGAGGGGATCCTCCGAGCGTGTAGCATCCGATATCCGAGCAGTACACGACGTCCCTCTTTCCGACTGCGCGCTTCGTGGCCGCGAAGATGCCCCTGTGGGGACAGCCGGCGCAGAGGGTGGGGGGCCTCGAGGGCAGTATGATATCGGGCTGCTGCATCGGTTCGGGATGCTCGGCTATGGATACCATGGACGCTATGCCTGCCAGGACGTCGGGGGAGTACTCCCACGCGAACGGGAGATGGCCGGAGCGCTTCCCGTAGACCGGGACGGCGAGACCGTGCTGGGCGCAGATCCTGAGGACGCCGTCCTCCAGGAACGGATCCAGCTCCTCCACGACGATGATCCTGCTCTTTCCGGCGATGAAATCGGCTATCTTCTTCTCCGGAAGGGGGTTGGTGAATCCGAGCTTGAGGACAGAAGCTCCGGTGATGCACTCCTTCACGTACGTGTAGGAGACGCCGGACGTTATGATCCCGACGTCGCCTTCGCCCTCGACGAAGTTTAACGAAGACTCCTCGGACATCTCCTTCGCCTTCTCGTCCAGCGCCAGGAGCCTCTTCCTGTTGACCCTCGCGTTGGCCGGAACGTTCACGAAGCGGACGAAATCCCTCTCGAAGCGGCCCTTCGTGACCGGGACCTCCCTCTTCCCAAACTGGACGGGAGCCCTGGCATGATTGACCCTGGTGGTGGTCCTGAAGATCACCGGCAGCCCCAGAGCCTCGGAGATGCGGTACGCCTCGGGGATCATATCCTTGGCCTCCATGGGTGTGGACGGCTCAACCATCGGAAGGAGCGACAGATGGGAATAGAACCTGTTGTCCTGCTCGTTCTGAGAGCTGTGGGCGGAGGGATCGTCCGCGGTGAGGACGAGCATGCCTCCCCTGACGCCGGAATACGCCAGAGTCATGAGCGGATCGGCGGCTACGTTGAGGCCCACATGCTTCATGAACACGAATGAACGGACGCCGGCCGATGCAGCGGCGGCCGAAACCTCGGTGGCGACCTTCTCGTTGTCCGAGAACTCGAAATACATGCCCGCATCGGAGCAGTACTTCTCCAGCAGGTTGCCGATCTCCGAGGAGGGGGTTCCCGGATAGGTTGATGCGAATCCGACGCCCGCCTCGAACAGACCTCTCACGATGGCCTCGTTGCCGAGAACGAGCTGCCTGCCTCCGTCCGACAGTAAATCCGACATTTGATGAACCTCTTATTGGCGGACAAACCAGACGCTCGTTCTTATAGATGCGTGCTGGAAGACACGCAACAATAATATCCTGAACGCACATGGCGAGAAGGCTGCTGGGGTAGTCAAGCTAGGCCAACGACGCAGGACTTAGGATCCTGTCCTTAGTGGTTCGCGAGTTCAAATCTCGTCCCCAGCACCAGATTCATGCCCGTCGCCGTACCGCACCTCGATGTGCATCCACAGCAAGCATCATCTGCGGAACCGGTATCGCAGACGGCTTCTCGGAGACGAAAAATCTCTTGCATCTCGAGACCGCTTCAGGATTCGTCCTGAACAAGCTCCCTGCCAGGCTTTCCTCCGTGCTCCCTACCGTGGAACGCCCAGTACATCAGCATGGCGACCGCCGCTATCGCCACGCAGACGAGATACATATCACGGTATCCGACTGCGGTGACCAGCAAGCCCAGGATGGAGGGGCCCAGGCCGGTGCCGAGGTCGTTGAGGGCGGAGAACGTGGACGTCGTCACGCCGTACCGGTGCGGAGGGCTCTTGGACACCACTATAGACTGGCAGATGGAGTAGACTATCGAGACGCCTATCCCTATCACGAATCCCGAAAGCAGGAATGGCACCGGCATCGAGGTGGTCGCGAACACCGCCATTCCGATCATGAAGCCGACGAAAGCCGGGAATACCACGATATTCGGTCCCTTGGAATCGTATATCCTTCCTGCGAACAGCCGTGAAACCAAGGTCCCCGCGGCGACCACCACATAGTAGTATGTGGCGACATCGGAGAGCCCTATCTCCTCGGAATAGGATGCTATGAACGAAAGCACGCCTGAATATGCAAAATAGAAGACGGTCGAGGCGAGGGCGAGCGGGACCGCGGATGCTTGGAACATGTTCCCGAGGGAGAATCCCCTCGCCTCGGCGGCCTGCCTCTCGGTCAGGGACTCCTCCGGAACACGGATCACCAGTGCCATGACCAGAGCCGAAGAGTACATGACCAGTCCGACGGAGAATACCGCCGCGTAGTCCTGCGACGAACCGAATGTCATGCCTAGGAGAGGTCCTATGGCGCATGCCACCGTCACGCTGAGGAAGAAGTAGCCCAGGCCCTCTCCCCTCCTGCTCGGAGGAACCAGCTTCGCCACAATATCCGACGTGCAGGTGCTGCTGATTCCATACGACATGCCGTGCAGCAGACGGACGACCATGAGGGCGGCCATCGATTCCACTAGGAAGTACGCGAAGGACATCACCAGTGCGAATGACAGACCGAGGATGAGCATCCTCTTCCTTCCGAAAAGCTCGACGTATTTTCCCGCGAAGACACGCGATATCAGACCGCCTATGACGTAAATCCCCGCAGCCGTTCCTCCTAATGCGGGGTCGGCGCCGAACTCGTAGAATGCGAATCCGGCTATGTTTATCAGAAGAGCGAAATAGTTCAGGGAGCAGCAGAGGGATATGAGCGTATCGAGGATGAAATCCCTGGTGAATATCCTGTCGTTTCCCATGCCATCTCTCCTGGTAATCGCGCGACACCCTTCCGGACGCGTCGGATGGTATCATTCGTGTTAGTTCATATTATAATAACGACAACGAAGATACACCACTCATGGTTGGAAACACAGCCTCTAAAATCGAACTCACTCCCGAAATGAGGGAGTGCATGAAGAGCATGTCCATCTTCTCCCTCGCCACCGCGAGCAAGGACGGAGTCCCCAACGTCGTCCCCGTAGGAATGCTCTTCCCCGGAGAGGACGGAAACATCTGGATCATCGACAACTTCTTCTGCAAGACCCTGAAGAACATGGAGGAGAACCCCAACGTCTCGTTCTTCCTCTGGTCCCCCGACTACAAGGGCGGATGCTGGCAGGTCAAGGGCAAGGTAAAGATCTACTCCTCCGGACCCGACTACGAGAAGGCCGTCACCATCGCCCACTCCAGGATGGAGGCCGCTCCCGCAAAGCACCTCGTGAAGATGTGCATCAGGGAGGTCTACAACGTCGCTCCCGGCCCCGATGCCGGGAAGAAGGTCCTCTGAGGGCCGAAGGCGGGGTCTCCCCGCCACATTTCTTTTTCGAAAGATTTCTGTGTCCGAAGGCGGAAGCCCCCGGAGCGTTTTTCAAGAACCGGACTGGATGCCGAAACCTCCGACCCGTGCAGGTCGGAAGCCCGGACTCAGTCGTCGTCCTTCTCGACGGGCTTCAGGCACTGCGGTGCGACGCCCATGACCGCCCCGAGAGGGATCAGGATGAAGCAGATAGGGGCATGGGTGGAAGCGTAGAAGAATGCGAAGAGCGCGATTCCCGCCGCGAGCCCGATGACGAACCCCTGCTTCTTCTTGGAATCCATTCACTCTACCTTCCTGCCGACGACATCCTCTGCCGCGGCGACCATCTTGTCGACGATCTCACGAGCGCCTCCGACGTAGTTGGCTGCATCCATGGTCTCGACGATCTCCTCGGGGGTGAGAACTCCCTTGAGGTCCTCCCTCTGCAGGAGGACGTCCCTCAGATGGGCGCCAGTATCTTCGGCGATCATAGCGGACTGTCTTATGATCTCGTGGGCGTCCTGCCTTCCGATGCCCTTCTCGGTGAGCTTCATCATCAAAGGCTCTGCCATGACGAGGCCCTTGGAGGACTCGATGTTCTCCAGCATCCTGTCCCTGTGGATCTCCAATCCGGAGTATATCCAGGCCGTCTTCTTCAGGATCTCGTCGATGAGGACAAAGACGTGGGGAAGGGTGAACCTCTCGGTGGATGAGTTGCACAGGTCCCTCTCGTGCCACAAAATCTGGCTCTCGAACGCGGGAGTGACGAATCCGCGGATGACGCGGGCGAGACCGCAGACATTCTCAGAGTTCATGGGGTTTCTTTTCTGAGCCATGGTGGAGCTGCCGACCTGTTTGGTTACATCGAAGAACTCGGAAGCTTCGGCCACCTCTGACCTCTGAAGATTCCTGACCTCGGTGCAGTATCTCTCGAGGGATGCGGCAATGTTCGCCATGATGCATATGGCCTCGGTGTACCTGTCGCGTCCGACGACCTGCGTGGCGGCTGGCTCGTAGGTCAGCTCGAGATCTGCCATGACGCGCCTCTGAACCTCGAAGAAGTTCTTGCCGAGAGCCGCCCCTGTTCCGACGGCTCCTGCCATCTTCCCGGCGCATACGCGAGGCATCGCCTCGACGATCCTGAAATGGTGCCTGATCATCTCGGCGATGTAGCCGGAGACCTTGAATCCATAGGTGATAGGGATAGCGAACTGCGCATGGGTCCTTCCAATCTCCAGCGTATCCCTCTCCCTTTTGGCAAGAGCCGCGAAGGTCATGATGAGGTTATCGACATCCTCGAGGACGATCTCCATGGCTGCTTTGAGCTGAAGGGCGGTCGCCGTATCGACGATATCGTTGGAGGTGGCGCCGAGGTGGACGTACTTGCCGGCATCTCCCTGGCATTTCTCCGTCATCGCCTTGACCATCGCCATGAGGTCGTGGCGGGTCTCCTTCTCGATCTCCTTGATCCTGTCCACGCTCACGACATCCAGGCTGGCTACGCGCGTGATCTCGTCGGCCGCGGACTGGGGGATTGTCCCCATGGCGGCATGGGCCCTAGCCAGGGCCGCCTCGACCAGCATCTCGTTCTGGATACGGCTATCCTCGCTGAAGACGGCCTTCATCTCTTCGCGGCCGTAGCGATAGTCCAAGGGACAGACGTTGCTCATTGAAATCATGCGGGCGATTGGGAGGCTAAGCCTTAAAGCTATGGTATGATGGCTTGCCTGCAACTGTTTTAGACGCGCGCATCACTTACGCAAATCCTTATATTTCAGTTGATGATTGGGCGCTTTGAAGTGGACCATGCTTCAAATCATGGTCGCGTCGAATGTTTGAGTGTGGATTTATGGAAGGTTTTACGGAGGAAGCACAGCAGCAGGATTCTCAGATGGAGGAGCAGGAAGTCATGGTCAATGAGGCAACGACAGAAGCCGCCACCTGCGAATCCGCAGAGCAGCCTGCAGCCGAAGAGACCGCGGCTACTGAAACGAACCGCGAGAGCCTCAACGAAGAGGCGGACATGCACAGGAAGAAGCGCGACGAGCTCAACGCCCAAACCAAAGAGTGGAAGGCCAAGAGGGACGCCCTCAACGGACAGGTGCGCGAGCTCGTTGACGAAGCCGGCAAGTGCAGAGAGGAGCGCGACTCCTTCAATCAGAAGGTCAGGGAGACCAAAGAGCTCAGGGACGAGTGGAACCAGAAGGTCAGCGCCCTGAAAGAGCAGCTCGCACCCTACCGCAGCGAAAAATCCGATGACAGGAACGAGGTTCCCGTCAAGCAGCTGAAGAAGCAACTCCAGGATCTCGAGTACACCCAGATGACCAAGTCGCTGGGCAAGGACAAAGAGAACGAGATCGTCAAGCAGATCTCCATCCTCGCGAAGCAGATCGAGGAGAGGGAGAAGGCGTACTCCGAGAACGACGAGATCAAGGACCTCGTCCAGCAGCTCAGAGACGCCAAGGCTGAGGCCGAGACCTACCACCACCAGGTCTCCGAGTACGCCGAGAAGGCTCAGTCCGCTCACGACAAGATGATCGGATTCTACGAGCAGGCCGACAGGCTCAGAAAGGAAGCCGATGCAGCCCAGGCGAAATTCGTCGAGTGCAAGCAGGCCGCCGATGAGGAGCACCGCAAGCACATCGAGCAGATCAAGTCCGTCCACGAGATCGACAGGGACGCCGCCGGATACCGCGGAAGCAAGAAGAACGCTCCCCGCGGCGGAAAGAGGCGCGGCACCAGCGATGTCGAGGGCAGGAAAGAGGCCAAGGAGATCTTCGAGCGCTTCAAGGCTGGAGAGAAGCTCTCCACCGAGGACCTCATGGCTCTCCAGAAGTCCGGGTACCTCTGATTACAAAGCGGGGCTCATGCCCCGCACTTTATTCTTTTTAGCCTTAGATTATTAAAGTTTAGGTTATTAATTCAATATATTTATATAGCATCCCGTTCTCTGCATATATGCAGGGATACGGCCAGGCTGTAGAGTGCATCCCATCCCTTCTTATATTCTGGCCGATCCCCCACTTATCCGCCCCATTACCGATTGCCATAAACTCCGATCCATCCGAGCCATTGTTTATATCACATCATCCTGTACAGGAGGACGATACAGATGGTCTTGGAAGGACTCGGTAAATCACTTAGGAATGTTCTAGGGCGCGTCGGTCATGCATCCTCGGTCGACGATGAGCTTATCAACGACGTGTGCAAGGACCTCCAGCGCGCGCTGCTCGAAGCAGATGTCAACGTCAAGCTGGTCCTGGACGTCACCAACGGTGTGAAAAACCGTGCCAAGAATGAGACCCCTCCCGCAGGCAAGAGCGTCAAGCAGCATCTGATGCGCATCATCTACGAGGAGCTCGTCAGGCTCGTCAACAACGGCGAGGGACTGCAGCTGAAGCCCCAGACCATCATGATGGTGGGTCTGTACGGACAGGGAAAGACCACCACGACCGGCAAGCTTGCTCTGTACTTCAGCAAGAAGGGCTTCTCGGTCGGACTCATCGGAGCCGATGTCTACAGGCCCGCCGCGCTCGAACAGCTGAAGCAGCTGGGTGAGAAGGTCGGAGTCGAGGTCTACGGAGAACCCGGCGAGAAGGATGCGGCCAAGATCGTCGAGCACGGGATGGAGCACTTCAAGGACAAGAAGATCGTCATCATCGATACCTCCGGACGCCACGCACTAGAGGACGACCTCATCGAGGAAATAAAGCAGATTGCCAAGGTGGCGAAGCCCGATGAGAGGATACTCGTCCTCGACTCCCAAGTCGGTCAGCAGGCCGGCCCCCAGGCCGAGGCATTCCATTCCGCTGTAGGAGTCACTGGAGTCATACTCACGAAGATGGATGGAACCGCCAAGGGAGGCGGAGCCATCTCCGCCACGTCCAAGACCAACGCCCGCATCGTCTTCATCGGAACCGGGGAGCACATCCGTGATCTGGAGCCGTTCGACGCCAACCGCTTCATTTCCCGCCTGCTGGGCATGGGGGACATGTCCGCACTGATGGAGATGGCCACCGAGGAAATCGGCGAGGACGAGGCGATGGCCAAAGTCGGCAAGGCGATAATGACCGGCAGGTTCAACCTCAACGACATGTACTATCAGATGGCCGCCGTTGGGAAGATGGGGACGCTCCAGAAGCTTATGAGCATGCTTCCGGGAATGAGCAGCATGGAGGACAAGATCGACTACGAGGCCTCCCAGAAGAAGCTCACCGTCTTCCGCACCATCATGGATTCCATGACGGCGGAGGAGAAGGAGGACCCGTCCATCATCAAGTCCAAGCGCATCGACAGGATCGCGGCCGGAGCCGGCGTCACGTCCCACGACGTCCGCGAGCTGCTCAAGCAGTACAACACGACCAAGAAGACCATGCAGTCCTTCGGAAAGGACCGCAAGATGCGCAAGCAGATGATGAAGCAGCTGGGCGGAGTGGACCTGGACAGCCTTAAGGAGCTCCAGTGATCCGATGAAGAGATTCGTGATCACAGGCCACAGAGCCGCGACCACCGGGGATTTCAAGCTCGACGACATCGCAGGCGGGGCCGGAAGACTCGATATCCTGGTCAGATGCGTGAACTCGTCGATGTTCCTCAGCCATGGGATCAGAAGGGACTGCGAGTGCTACCTGGTGCTGGAGGGCGGCGACGACGCCCCCAAGACCGTGGTCTTCAGAGGGGATTCGGTGCGCTACCTGAATCCCGACGAGAGGAGCACAGCTTCGCTGATACGCAACGCCCTGATGAAGCCCGTCGAAGGCGACGAGGAGGTCAAATCATCTCCCGGCGTCAGTGTTGCGAGGTGGTCGTTCCAACAGGTCCTCGAAAAGCTGGCCCCCATGGGCAGCTACATCTATCTCAGGGAGGACGGAACCGACTGCAGGGAGTACGAGTTCCCGGAGAATCCTATTTTCATATTGGGGGACGATCGCGACCCCACCGAGGAAGAGGAGGAAATCATGCGCGCCTACGCCCCCGACAAGATAAGGCTGGGTCCGCTGAGCCTCCACGCCAATCACTGCATCGTCGTGGTGCAGAACGAGATGGACCGCAGAGGGATTTGAGATGGCAGACGCTACAATTGAACGCATACCGCAGCACCGTCATTGCGAGAACTGCGGAAAGGCCTTCGTAGGAGACGGAAGATTCTGCTCCGAGGCCTGCAAGGAGACAGCCGGCGCCGATGTGAAGCGCCAGCTCAGGAAGCTCGGCCTGATCTGGGTGGCCCTGGTCGCCGTGGTCGTGGTCTGCGTAGTGATGACCCTATGACAGTATCAGCCGTCGCAGGCACTTTCGATGTCGTGCACGAGGGGCATATAGAGCTCCTGAAGAGAGCATTCGAGACAGGCGACGAGGTCCTAGTAGGCATCACCTCCGACAGGATGGCTTCCTCCAAAGGAGGGGAGCATGTCCCCCTGGACCTGAGAACGCAGGCCCTGAGGAGGATTCTGAACGGATTCGGCAAGAGATACGAGATGTTCGTGATTGAGGACATCTACGGTCCTGCCGCAGTTATGGACCGCGCGGACATCCTCGTTGTATCCGAGGAGACCCTGGATTCCGGGAAGGCCGTCAACAAGGCTCGTGCCGAACGCGGGCTGAAGCCCCTCGAACTCTCGGTGGTCAGGCTCATTCCTTCGGACGACGGAGAGAAGATCAGCTCATCGGCTATACTCCAGGGCAAATACGGTCGCACTGGCCATAGAAACGTCATGGATATAGCCGTGGGTTCGCTGAACCGCGTGAAGGTGGAAGCGGTACGCAACGTCATGGAGAAGATCTACGGAGACGTTAGGATCACGGCCGTAGACGTTCCGAGCAACGTTCCAGAGCAGCCCTTCGAGGAACAGACGCGCCAGGGTGCGGAGAACCGCGCCCGGGAAGCCCTGGGCGACCATGATATGGCCGTAGGCATAGAGGCAGGGGTGTTCGAATTCTCCGACGGGATGTATGACATACAGCAATGCTGCATAGTGGACCGCGACGGAAGAGCGACTTACGGACAGGGGTCGGGTTTCAGATATCCCGACGAGATCGCCGGCAGGGTCCGCGATGGGGAGACCGTGGGGGATGCCTGCAGGGATCTCTTCGGAAGAGAGGGGATCGGGAAGAAGGGCGGCGCGATAGGCATGCTGAGCCGCGGTCTGCTGACCCGTCTCGAGCTGACAGAGCAATCCGTCACAGCGGCGATGATCCTCCGCATATGGGAGGGACGAGATGTTCGAGAGGCAGAAGCTGAAGACGGGATCCAGATACCTCCGCGACGAATCTAAGATGACAGGCAGGGCCGATTTCGTAGTCATCCCCAACGATGCCGCCGAACTCAGGGAGGCCCTCAGGATCAACCATTCCAAGGGCAACCGCATGACGGTATCCGCCATGCGCACCGGCGTATGCGGCGGTTGCGTGCCCGAAGGAGGCTATGTGATATCCCTTGAGAGGATGAAAGGGGTCATAGGAATCGGCCGTGACGACAGGGGCTATTTCGTCCGCACCCTTCCATGCACCACTGTGAGGGACCTGAACCGCGTCCTGATGGAGAGGGACTTCTCAGGCATGATCGACGTCACTCCAGGGGCGATAGAAGCACTCATGTCCGAGAAGGAGCCGTGGTTCTACCCCATCGATCCGACCGAGCTCGACGGCTCGATAGGAGGCAACATCGCATGCAATTCTTCCGGACCGTCCACATACAAGTACGGTCCGACCCGCGGATGGGTCAGACGCCTGGCGATCGCCCTGCCCGACGGACAGGACATGGACATCGCACGCGGAGACGTGAAGGCGGAAGGCAGGCGTTTGACGTTCCCGGCCGGGAGGGAATTGTATTCCGTCGAGCTTCCGGAATACGACTTCAACGACCGTGTGAAGAACGCCATGGGACCCAGATTCTGCGACGACATGGATCTGGTGGACCTCTTCATCGGATCCGAAGGGATATTCGGCATCGTCACCGAGGCGGACGTATATCTGGCGCCGTGGCATCCCCTTCTCTCGGTGATAATGTTCCTGCCGGACGAGAACGCCTTCGAAGCGGCCCGCGAAATCAAGAAGGACAAGTCGCTGGACCCCGAGTTCCTGGAATACATGGACCGCGGATCGATCGATCTGGTCCGCAGGATGCGCGAGAGCGACCCGGCGATACTGAGGATACCGGGCCTTCCGGACAGCCCCTGCTCTGCGGTGTTCCTCGATCTAGCCATGGATGATGAGCTGGAATCCAAGCTGCTCAGACTCGACGGCATCTGCCGTCCCCTCGGAGGAGGGATCGATAGGTCATGGTGCGGCTACGAGAGGAGGGATCGCGAACGCATGAGGGAGATGCGCCATTCCATCCCCAGATCCATATTCGAATACGTGGCGTCCCTGAAGGAGGAGATGCCCGCCATCCACAAGATGGGCACGGACATGTCCGTACCAGACGAGGCCGCCGATGAGATGATGTCCGCCTACAGGGAGATACTCGACGCCAGAGGGCTGGAATACGTGGTGTTCGGACATATAGGCAACAACCATCCCCATGTCGAAATCATCCTGAAATCCATGGAGGATTTCGAGAAGGCGCAGGAAGCCTATGGCGAACTGGCCGAGAAGGCTGTCGAGCTCGGAGGATCCCCCAGCGCCGAGCACGGCATCGGGAAGATCAAGCGCGGATACATGGAGCTGGTGTACGGCAAGGAAGGCATCGAGCAGCTCCGCAGGGTGAAGGAAGCCCTGGATCCCAAATGGGTCCTCTGTCCCGGGAACATACTGGAGGAATCGAGATGAGGTTCGTCGTAGCCGTCAAGCAGGTCCCGGACACCATGGACGTCAGGACCGGAGATGACGGATCGATCAGAAGGGCGGATGCGCCTGCGATAATGGATCCCTATAGCGAGAACGCACTCATGAGGATCCTATCGATAGCGGGGGATGGGGACGAGGTCATCGCGGTCTCGATGGGGCCTCCGCATGCCGAGGAAGTTCTGAGGAGATGCATCGGCCTGGGTGCGGACAAGGCATATCTCCTGACGGATCCGGATTTCGCTGGGTCGGACACCTGGGCGACCTCCCGCGTCCTCGCCGCATTCATCGAGAAGTTCGTTCCCGATGCGGAGGTCTACGCCTTCGGAAGGCAGGCCGTCGACGGCGACACCGGGCAGGTCCCCTCAGAGGTCGCATGTCTTCTCGGAGCTCAGCAGTTCTGCTACACGACGGAGCTCGCCCGCGAAGGCCGCAATCTGTCCGTGAAGCAGGACTACGGGACCTTCGAAAGGGAGTGCATATTGCCTGCAGGTTCGGTCGTCTCCTTTGCCGAAGCCGACGCCTGCGGAACGCTCATGTCCGTCGAGGGATACATCAGAGGCGCGAAAACGGAGATAGTCAAGCTGGGACGCGTCGACCTCGGGCTCGGACTGTATTCGGTCGGCATCAAAGGCTCGCTCACGAAGATCGAATCCTCTAGAACCGTGAAGGACGGCCGCAGGAATATGAAGATAGAGATCACCGACCCCAAGCTGGCTGCTGAATTCATAATAAAGGAAGCGAGGGGGAAGCCATGAGCGGATGCGAAGGCGGATCATGCGCGACATGCCCGAGCAGCGACCCGGACAGGCTGCCTCCCGGAATGCTAAGGCACTACGACATAAACCAATCCACTGCCGACGGCACCCTGGTATGCATCGAGACGGAGGAGAAGGACGGCGTTCCGATCGTTTCGGCCGCGAGCACCGAACTAGCAGCCAAAGCCTCCGAGATGACCGACGGCCGTGTGCTCGGAGTGGTCTTCGGAGGACCGGAGATCAAAGCGCTGTACTCCGAGCTCTTCGGATACGGGATAGATACGCTCTACCACGTCCGCGACAAGAGGATCGAAACGACGTACATGCCCGAGGCGTACGCCGACTGCATAGGCGAGATCGCTGCACGCACCGAGCCTGCAGTCATACTGTTCCCGGCTACGCAGAAGGGACGCGAGGTTGCTCCCCGTCTTGCGGCAACGCTTCACGCCGGCCTGACTGCTGATTGCACAGACCTCAGGATGGATGGAAGGAAGCTCATAGCCACCCGTCCCGCCTTCGGAGGGACTCTGATTGCCGATATCGCATGCGTGGGGTTCCCGCAGATGGCGACCGTCCGCCCGGGTGCCTTCCCCAGGCCGGAGAAGAAGGAGGGCGAGGGGACCGCCATCTACTGGCAGTATTCGGGCGACGATATCAAGACGATAGCGAAGGACATCCCCGGGAAACCCGACGATGACATAACGAAGGCGCGCATTCTCATAGCTCTCGGAGACGGCATCAAAGACCGCTCTCTGATCGGAGTGGCGGAATCGGTCGCGTCCAAGATGGATGCGGAGGTCTGCTGCTCCCGCGCGCTCGTGGAGAAGGGATGGATGCCCCGCTCCCGCCAGGTGGGCCTGTCCGGACGGATTGTGTCCCCCGACGTCTACATCGCATTCGGGATATCGGGCGCCGTCCAGCACCGTGTGGGTATGAACGGTGCAGGGAAGATCATCGCTGTGAACAGCGACGCTTCCGCGCCCATACACGGATTCGCCGACCTCAGCCTTCTGGCCGATGCCGGCGATGTGCTCCGTGCCATGGATGCATCGCTGCGACTTCTTGAAGAAAGACACGGCCGAGGCCAGGACCTTGTCCGCATGACCGTCCACGCGGACGTTGCGCCATGCGGCCTCGACGATGCCGTCCTTCCCGACGAGGAAGGTGGAGCGGATGACGCCCACCGTCTCCTTCCCATAGGAGACCTTGGGGCCCCAGGCCCCGACTTCCTCCATCAGCCTGTGGTCGGGATCGCTGAGGAGCTTCACCTTCAGACCGTGTCCGTCGATGAACCTCCTGTGCGATTCGGGAGAATCCCTGCTGACCCCGATGACAGGGATGTTCCTCAGCATGAACTGCGGGAAGTCGGCGGAGAAGGACTCCGCCTCTTTCGTGCATCCGGGTGTGCCGTCCTTCGGATAGAAGTATATCACATACCTGATGCCCTCGAGCGCAGAGCTGTCGAAGAGCTCGTCGTTCTCGTCTTTGAGCGAGAATGCCGGGAATCTGTCTCCTGCATCCATGCCTTCGCCTCAGAAAAGGGTATCCTTCTTTCCGGAGATGATCGGTTCGAGGTCGATCTCGCAGAATCCGATGGGATGCGTGATGCCGTATCCGACGACCACGGACGGAGCCATCTCCCCGAACAGGCCGATGCGCCTTCCGTCGGAATCGATCTCCGCCCCCCTTCCGGGAACGAATGTCTCGTAGTCGCAGGCAGAGAGGGTGTACTCGACGCCTGTCTCGCGGAGGACGGATTCTGTCCAGGACTTGACCTCGGTGAAAGGGACCTTGGAAGCGGTCGCCATGGCGCAGAGGTGCAGCCTCGTGACGCCGTCCCTCACGACATATCCTATCTCGAAGATCCTCTGTGGAAGATCGCGGTGCTTGTTGTGCCTGAGAATCCTCACCAGGCTGGGGGCCAGATACGCGCGGAGGCACGTGTGGTCCTCCGTGATGGGATTGAGGACACGGACTACATCCAGCTCGGGAAGCCCCGAGATGCCGAACTCCTCCTTCTGATTGCTGAGCGTCAGGGTGCATACCTCTGTGAAACCCAGTCCGATCATGACATCCCTGAGGCTGTCGGAGAATGCCGTCTCCGGAAGGAGCGCACCCGGCGTCTGCTCGACCCTGTACGGACCTCCGAACCTGTCGAAACCGAAGCCGACAGCGACATCCTCATAGATGTCCACATCGTGCATGATATCCAGCCTGACAGGCGGGATGGAGACTGTGACTGTGTCTCCTTCGGCCTCCGCATCCAGGCCCATGCGCCTGAGACATTCCACCGTGCCCTCCGGGCCCAGCTCGCGACCTAGGAACCTGTCGCATGCGGAGACGGAAAAGCTCCTGACCTCCGGAGACAGATCGGGGGAGCGGAATGTTTCATCCCCGTCGTGCATGATGACGGACTCGATCCTTCCTCCGCGCTCCGCGATGGCGGTAGCGACTATGTCGAGAGCGCCCTTGACGGCCTTGCGGTCGTTGCCGGTGACATCGATGAAGAGGTCGTGGTGGCCTACAGTCACGGTGGTCAGCTTCCCGTTGATGATCGGCGGGAACGAGAGGACCCTGCCCTCGGAATCTAGGATGACCGGATATTCGGACATGCCTTCGAGGAGCCTGCTGTACTCCTTGCCCTTCTCGTTCTTCTCGAGGATCTCGGCCATGTCCATCTCCTCTTCCATCGCGAGCGGGACGAAGCGGACGGAGTGCGGATCCCTCAGCGTGTAGGTGAAAGGAGCGGAGACCTTCGACAGATCGTGGATGCCGATAGCTAGCTTGCTCCTCTTCCTTCCGATGGTGATGTGGAGCTTCTCTTGCAGCTCCATAAGGGATCTCAGGAACTCGTCTGTGACCTCGACATCGCGGACGATACCGCAGAGGAAGTACGGACGGACGGACTTGACCTTCTGATCGATGAAGACCTCCGCGTCGGACTCCCCGACAGGATACGTCTGCATCCCCGGCTTGATGTCCAGAAATGCCCTCAGGGCCCTTGCGAGTCCCTCGACGCTGTAGAGGTCGGGACGGTCCGGGAAGAATTCGACGGACATGTCATCGGAATCGCCTTCTGTCTCGTGCATATCGGCGCCGATCATCGGGATCCTGTCGATCAGCGTCTTCTCCGGCACCTTCTCTCCCAGCATCGTGCAGAGGTCGCTGTATTTGAAATTGATGACTGGCATATGAGGGGAAATCCGGGGTTCGGTATATTAAAAACGCGGACGCGCAGGAGCGTGAGGCGCGCGCGGAAACGAATCGCGGCGCCTCGGAAGACGTTTTCACCGGCCGAGCCGGGCATGGGCGCTTCCCAGCTGCCCTGCGGTCTGGGCCGCGAGCGTAGAGAGCTCACCGGCCAGAACAGTGGCCGCGACGATCTCGGCCAGCTTCCGGGCCTTGCCATCGCCGGCGCACCCTATCATCTCCAGCGCCTCGTGCTGGCAGGGAAGACGGGTGCCTCCGCCGACAGTGCCCACCTCCACTGCGGGCATGCGGACGCTTATGTACAGATCCCCGTCGATATCCTCGCAGGTGGTCATCGCCATGCTTCCTCCGACGACCTGGGCGGGGTCCTGCCCGGTGGCGATGTAAACGGCTGCGACCATGTTGGCGGCATGAGCGTTGGCGCCGAGGGTTCCCGCCAGACTGCTTCCGACTAGATTCTTGCGGTAGTTCGTCTCGACGATGGCGGGCGAAGTCGCATGCAGACGCTTCTCGACGATCTCCTTAGGGATCCTCGCCTCGGCCACGACGCATTTGCCGCGTCCCTCGATCATGTTGATGGCGGCGGGCTTCTTGTCCGAGCACATGTTGCCGGATACGGAAATCATCACGGCTCCCGTCTCCTTCTCTATCAGTCTGCCGACAGCCTCGCTCGCTATGGTGGCCATGTTCATGCCCATGGCATCTCCGGTCTCGAACGAGAGACGGACGAAGAGGCTCCTCCCATCGGGGAACTGCTCGATGCGCGAGAGCCTGCCGTGGGACGTCGTTGTGGAAACGGCGGCTTCGAGATCCTCGCGATGGGAATCTATCCACTCCATGACATCGGCGCAATGCTCCAATCCGTCGACGCGGAACACCGGAGCACGCGTCATGGCATCGCCGAACACCCTCGCGCGGACCCCTCCTCCGTCGTTCATCACGGACATTCCGCGAGAGATCGACGCCACCAGAGCGCCTTCAGTGGTGGCAAGAGGCACCAGGAAGTCCCCCGAAGCCGCAGAGCCCTCGATGTGCACCGGCCCCGCATAGCCCAGGGGGATCTGGACGGTCCCGATCATATTCTCGATGTTCTTCGATGCCGTCTCCGGAGACATGCCTCCTGCTGCGATCTCCCTGAGCTCCGCGCCGGAGAACGCCTCGGCGGCGGTCCTCCTCTCCAGCATATCATCCGGAGAATGGCCGCGGTTCTTCAGCCCGTCGTAGTTGTTCATGCATCTGCGGATTGTTCGACGATTCATAAATGATGTCTTCGACACCAAGGGTGATTTAAATATGCATGCAACATGCACAAGCGATGAACTCCCGGCTCGATGAAGCCATGGAGACGGCGAGCGACGCCGTCGATCAGGCCGCGGCCCACAGCTCCGCCGTGGAATGCGCCGCTGAAGAGCCTAGAGACGAGATGCCCTTGCTCAGGGCATTCCCGTTCTTCGTCGCAGCGTGTCTGGCGATATGGATATGCTCCATCATCTACATAGATTCGTTCAGGCTCGTGAAGATGATTGAGCTTCTGTGCCTGTCGTTCACATTCTGCTTCGCCGTTCTGGGAGTTCCGTGCGCAATACATTTGCCCAAGGGGGTGTTCCCCTTCAGGGACCTATCCGTTTTCGCATTGGGGCTGACGACGCTGCTGTGGATATTCAACTACGCTACAGGCGAATACTACTACGCCGATGCGATATACGATATACTGAGCGCCGTGGGAATCCATCTGCCGGATCTCTTGAATGCCACTGTGGGCTTCCTGGGGACGTTCGCCGTGATGCTGTTCACATCCATAGGAGTCACCACCGTCATCTCGTCCTATCTCCGCAGATACATCCCCGAGGTGATCGACGCCATGAACGCCCATGCCGAACAGAAGGTTCGCGGGAAGGCGGAGTCCTTCTTCATGGTACCCGACATCATCGATGTGCATGAAGTAGTCGTAGATCCTCCAGCCCCGAAGCACCTCTTCGATCTTAGGAGGACCCTGAGCATATCTACATACCTGTTCATACTCGGACTCCTTGTATCATCTTACCTCTTCGTGAACCCGTACTTCCTGGAGGTGATGAGCTGGAAGACGATGCTGGCCATCACGGTAATGCTCTCTATGTTCACCCCTGCCCTCATCCTCCCCTGGCAGATATTCAGGAGCATAGGCGCCAAGGCGAAATCGGAGGCTCACAGAGACTACTATCTTTGGAAAGGCGCCAAGAACAGGTTGTTCACGACGTTCACGGCACTTGGAGTCTTCATGATGATGTTCCTGCTTTCGGTTTATCTGGGCAACAACGCGTTCTCCATCCTTCTGAACTATGCGCTGTTCCTCGTCCCTCTCCTGCTGACATCGATAATGTACGGGGTCCTGTACACCAACAACTTCGAGCGCGAGGACAGGGCAATCATATGCGAAAGATGCAGAAAGAAGCAGGCGGAACGTCGCTTGTGATTGGAAGTCGAGTAAAGGAGGAAAACGACTGATGACCGCAGCTCCGTACTCCGCCTGCCAAGGTGCGCATTAAATCATCATATTTAATAAATACTGGTCATTGGAGCAATATTAGCGTGCATTCGGTAATTTCTGCTCACTTTTTCCTCTCTTTTTGATACGGATGATCCAGGAAACCACGAGTATCGCCGCAAGCACCGAAAGGGGAAGCACCGCTTGGGACACATCGCCCATGATCCAATACGCCGCGATCAGGCCCAGGATGCCGAATGCTCCGTAGCGCCTGAGTATACCCCCGGCTCCGAGGAGGGCCATGAATCCGAACAGGACGCCCCAGACCAGGAGAAGGCAGAGGAAATCCGAGGTCATGAACAGGAAGTCCCTGTCCCCTACAGCGTCCCTTATGACAGGCGATATGAACTCGTCCATCACCAAAGGCACGACGGCGACCAGGATCATCGTCATCACTATCCCGCATGCGAACGACTTGAGAGACTTCCCCAGATCCATGATCGGCCCATCGCTCGACAGTTTATAATCATCTCCACCAGGAAACGACAGACATCCCTTTATCGTACGCTGGCAATCAACCGATCATGGAAGACAAGGCCTTCAAGGCCGTGACGAAAGCGAGGAACCAGGCATCCAGCGGCAATCCTGCAGGAGCCGCCAGGACCCTCGAGGAATATCTCGCCACGGACCCGCACAACACCGGACCTCGGCTCGTTCTCGCCAACATAGCGTTCAAGGACCTGGATGACAGAGAGTACGGCATGATGCAGCTCGATATCGTTCTGGATCTAGAGCCGGACAACGTGGAGGCCCTTGAAGCCAAGGCCTCTGTCCTCGCCTCGGACAAGCGCAACAACAGGGAGACCTCCGCGCTTTTCGAGAGGATCCTCGAGCTGAAGCCTTCGGCAGAGGCCTACAACGGCTACGCGAGATTCCTCAGGAACCAGATGACCGATTTCAAAAAAGCGGCGGAATTCTATGAGAAGGCCATAGCCGCCGATTCGAACAACTACGTCTATCATCAGAACTATGCCGTACTGCTCCTCAACGACCTGAAGGACTATGCCAAGGCCAAGATGGAGCTCGAGGTTCTGATGGAGCTCAAACCGGCGGACCAGTCCGTCAAAAAGAACTATGACAGGCTGATGCGCGAGAAGTTCGACAAGAATGGGAACCTTAAGCAGAAGAAAGGGTTGCTGTCTGGATTCAGGCGGAACTAAACGCCGTTAAATAGGTTCATATAGGTCCGTAGCAATGTCGATTTCCGAGGAATATCATGGAATTCAAAGGCTCAAAAACCGAGGAAAACCTCAAGACCGCCTTTGCGGGCGAGTCCATGGCCAGGAACAAATACACGTTCTACGCGTCCCAGGCGAAGAAAGAGGGATACGAGCAGATCGCCGACATCTTCATGGAGACCGCCGAGAACGAGAGGGAGCACGCCAAGCTCTGGTTCAAGGCCCTCCACGGCAACGCCATGCCCAAGACCGTCGAGAACCTCAAGGACGCCGCCGCAGGCGAGAACTACGAGTGGACCACGATGTACGCCGACTTCGCCAAGGTCGCCAAGGAGGAGGGCTTCGATCAGATCGCCGCTCTCTTCGAGGGCGTAGGCGGAATCGAGAAGCACCACGAGGAGAGATACAACGACCTCCTCCGCAACATCGAGGGCGGAGTCGTGTTCAAGAAGGACAAGGTCGTCATGTGGAAGTGCAGGAACTGCGGATACATCCACGTCGGCGAGACCGCACCCGAGGTCTGTCCCGTGTGCAAGCACCCCCAGTCCTTCTTCGAGGTAAGGGCCACCAACTGGTGATTATCAAACGGAGGGGTCTCCCCTCCACTTCACTCTCTCAATATCGAGTCTATCTGGGCGAAAACCGCGCCTATCTGTCTGCCCTTCTCGGTAGGAAAGAGCAGGACCCTGTTCACTTCTTCCTTCTGCACGATGAGTCCGGCTTCTTCGAGCCTGTCCAGCTTCTCGGGCATCCTTATGCTCCTTCCGACCTTCCTGTAGAGATCCGTCTTAAGGCATCCGGGATTCTCCATGATGTACAGAAGAGAGCGGATTGAATAGGCATTCTCGAATATGGAGACGGATAATGCCCATGGCTCGTGGTGATCTCTGCCTACATCCATGAATAGAGGAACAATTAACTGCACTATTATCAGTTTCGTAGACCTACAGAAGGATCCGAACTGTGACACAACGATGAGAACTGCCAAAACACTGTTCTGGAAAGGATGACACACCGCCCTTGTACATGGTCGATTCGTATTTTCCATATATCACAACCATCATAACATGATACACTCAGCCGAAAAGAGCTCAAAAAACCGCCATTCGAACGTTTCGTTTTTAATATCTATGACAACAATCCAGCTCCAATCGCTTTTATGCGAGAGAGGAATGGGAATGAAGAACAATCGGTTTGCGGCAATTGTCGTTCTGGCGATGTTTGTTGCAGCTCTTGGGGCTGTTGCAGTGTTCGCCGACGACTCTTCTGCTACAGAAGAAGAGGAAAACACAAGCAGTGACAGCGGAACGGGCGAAACCACACCTTCCGTGAATCCTGCCTCTGGAACAATCACCACCAAAACAGAAATCACAGAGGATGCAACCCTCGGAGATACCACATTTAATGGAGGATACTTCGTGGTCAAGGATGGCAAAGTCCTGACCCTTCCTTCCAAGCTCACGCTGAAATCCGAGAACACCGATGGGAAGATAATCGTCTTCGAAAAGGGATCGTCCGTCTCAATCGGCGGAACAGAGAGCAAGTTCGAGACTGATACTGAAATCATCCTCAAAGGCTCTCTGACCTATGATACCAGCATCGACACAACCGCGAAGAAGATCAACATCACTGTAGACCTCAGCTCAAAAGGAACGTTCGGAGCCGAAGGCTTCTCTATCACCGGAGGAGAAGACAAGGAGATCATCATCCAGACCGGGGTCGACAGCAGCGGTAAAGTCACCGGATACACATTCAAGCTTAACATCCCCGAGCTGTCCTACAAGGGAGACTATGAGGGAAGCAAGATCGAATACACGGCATCCTCCGTCACCGGAGACGTCTATATGGACGCCAACGGAAAGATCAAGGGGGCCTCGGGCGACAGCGCCACGATCAAGGTTTCCAAGCTCACCATGAAGGCGGACAACGACGGAAACAAGGTCGAATCCACTCTGAACGATGCACAGATCAGCTTCAGCGGATCGCAGACAACCGGCGAGTCGGGAGATTCTTCGCTCGCCATCGTCATGAACGTCAAATCCGGAACCTCCTTGACCACCGCAACCGGCGAAGACAGTGAGAAGGTCGAAATGAAATCCGACGGTGCCGAGATGGAGGCCAAGCTCACAATCAGCAACCAGAACTCCAAGACCACTATGAAGATCGAGGGAGCATCCGGCGACAAGGCCACCATCAGAATGAAGGAGACTACCGTGAATGTCAGCTCGTCCGACAAGACCGACGGCTGCGATATCAAAATGATAATCTCCGACCTCAGCATCGATCTCTCCGCATCCATAGATGAGAACGGCAAGTTCAAACTCGATGCCGTGATGAAGATCGGGTCCGCATCCTCAACCGGATATACGATCAACGACGGCATCAAGAGATCCATCGAATCCGGGATGTCCGGAATCGAGATTACGATGACCATCTCCGACAAGGTAGTAGTCACTGCCGATATGAAGGGGATCAGTTTCAAAGGAGACCTCGGAGGATTCGGCGACCTGAACCTCGATATCGATGAACTGAAAGTCGATAACATCGATGTGAAGTTCTCCGCAAATCTGTCTGGAAGCTCGATCGACAACAACAGCGCCGAATTGAAGGTGGAATTCGACTATGCCTCGGTCAAAGGCTCCAGCGAATATTCCAACGACCTCTCCCTCGAGATCAGGGATTTCGCTATGAATTATGACGGAAAGAGCTTCGATGCAACAGCGAAGAACGTCTCCGGCAAGATCCTCTACCCTACCGAGATGTCTGAATCCATGGACTTCTCTGCAGAAGGCCTGAAGATCGATGACGAGGAGACTATATCTGCCACCAAGATCGCCATCATCATTAACTACGCATCCGGAGAACCGGGAAGCATATCGGTCGAGGACATCGTCATCGATGACGACGGCATGAAGGGCAAATACACCATAACCGACATGAGAGAGGATTTCGATCCCAGCCTCGCCCTGAGAAGCGATGCCATTGTCACCATCAACGACTCGTACCTCAAGAAACTCGAAATACCCGACGGAGCGAAGGTCTCCGGAACCGTGATGTTCCTGCCCGGAAGCGAAGGAATCTCCATCGGCGACGAGGAGCTGTCCTTCGACGAATCCTCCCGCGGAGCGATCCTGAAGGTCACCCTCAAGGATTCCAAGATCGAATCAGCCGAGCTCATCCTCAAGGAAGGATACGAATCCATCCCCGAGTGGAGCAGCGGAGTCAAATACAGCGTCGACAAGTCCGGAGAGACCGCGACCCTCGAATCCTTCGATGGCGAGATCCATGTGCGCGCCATCGTTGAAGAGTACGAGATCAGCTTCGGCAACGCCAAGAAGCACGCGGGCCTGGGCGAGACTATAGACCTCGGAGAATCCGTTGCAGAGCCTGGATACGTGTTCGTAGGATGGTTCGATGGAATCAGATTCGTCCCCGCTGGACAGAACTACACCGTCACCGTCCCCGGAGACAGGACGCTAGTCCCCCTGTTCGAGATCGCCGACAAGAAGTACAAAGCAGACAGCGGCAACTACATCCTCGACATCGGAGATGCACAGCATGCGGAGCTCAGCACGGCGGATGTCTCGAAAATCGTCTCCGATATGTCCAAGAACGGCACCGAGAGACTTGAGATCAGGAATGCCCTCGGATCCGTGCTCATCGATCTTGAGGACCTGAGGAACTCCGGAGCGATCAGCGTCAGCCTGATGTCCTTCGTTCCGCAGGACGAGGCCGTTTCCGATGCTGTCGGAGACAGAATCGCATTCGACATCGCATCCAACACTGTCGGGAAGAACCCCGTGTGCAATCTGAAATACAAGCTCGAATCCGGCGAGTCCGTCGATAGCATCAAGGTCTACTCCGTCAACCAGTACGGAAGGTCCGCACCCGTGAACTCCACCGTAACGGACAACAAGGACGGAACCGCTACGATCTCGTTCAGCGTCGCAGGCAAATCTGCTGACACTCTCTCGGGATACTACGTAACGGCAGAAGGCGAGTCCTCCTCTGATGACGACGGGGGAATTTCTCCGGTCGTAATCGCAGGAATCGCAATCGCTGTGATCGCTATTGCCATCATTGCATTCCTCTTCCTCAAGAAGAGGAACCAGGAATCAATCTGATTCCGTAAACGATGCCTCCGGGTCCATCCGGATTCGGAGGCTGACTTGATTAACAGCGGTCGGTCTCTGATATTGTTTAGAAGAGACTGACTGCACCCAATCTTCTAATATCGGACCTTGAAAACGAGGCATCCGTTCACTCGCAAAAGATGCATTATGATGCCTCTGCATACAACAGGATACTATCAACCGGGTGTGGATGGTATAGGAAGCTGGCATAACCATTCAGATCGCGGTTCCTATTGTCAGAGGAGAGATCCTACCCTCCTCATCCTTATCGTCGGTACTTTGCCGTTGAAGGCTATGCCGTAGAGGATGACATCGCCTTCGAGGCCGCGGGCGTATCCTTTC
>ERZ808242.136-NODE-136-length-57729-cov-4.790269_pt1 | contig 57729 bp, 48 predicted proteins | sample MGYA00521244_ERZ808242 | MGnify/ENA primary metagenome ERZ808242 (study PRJEB31516, sample SAMN03275573) | gut metagenome | biome: mammalia-associated habitat; material: feces | host: Papio cynocephalus | place: Kenya | collected 2012-07-27 ... | reverse complement strand
GCGAAGATATGAGAGCCGCCGGTAACAATCTTATCCGCTCATGCTCCGTATCCATGGGGATAGCTTTACTGTGCCTTGCGGCGCAATGGCTTTTTGCAGAATTCGCATTCACATTTATCAAATGCTCTCCTGAAGTCAAGGCTCTTGCACTCAGGTATTTCCATATCCGCATATGGGCAGCTCCGGCCACACTTACGCTTATGGCCCTCAAAGGCTGGTTCATAGGAATGCAGAACAGCATAATACCCATGATGACTGACCTTATAGTCAACGGGGTAAATATTCTCGGCAGTATCGTCCTGGCTTTAGGACTCCCCTTAGTGGGTGACCGTATAGGAGGAATCGGGTTCGACGGCATAGCCATAGCAACAGTGATAGCCCAATATTGCGGTTTTCTATTCTCTTGTGCCTTCGTGCTTGGCAAATACAGGAACATCGTATTTGCAGGCCTCAACCGGGATGACTGGCGGAAAATTTTCTCCCTAAACGAGATGAGGTCATTTTTCAGTCTCAATCTCGATCTATTCATCAGGTCTCTGTGCATAATGGGCATCTATGCAGGAATCACTGTAATATCCGCCCGACACGGGGATATGACTCTGGCAGTAAGCTCTATACTCGTACAGATGATAATGATATTCTCGTATTTCACCGATGGTTTCGCCTATGCAGGAGAGGCCCTGACGGGCAAATATATAGGCAGACGGTCTATAACCGGTGTAAAAAAGACTGTGAAGCACATATTTGCATGGAGCATGGGCGTTGCCGGGGCTTTCATCTTTGTGTACTATTTCCTTGGGGAGATTATGCTTGGGATTCTCACCTCGGACCTATCGGTAACGGAAGCGGCCGTCAGATTCCTGCCATGGCTGATTCCAATGCCAGTAATCGGCTGTGGGGCATTTACATGGGACGGGATATATGTAGGCGCAACGGCATCAAAGCCAATCCGCAATTCCACGCTGTGGGCTGTACTCGGATTCTTTGCTGCATGGTTCGTCTGCGACTTTGCGCTGTACAGACGTATTCAGACTGATCCGGGAATCTCCGTACACATACTAATGGGAGCATTCCTTGTACACCTACTGATAAGATTCCTGTACGAGACATTCGCCTTCGGCTCAAGCGTGATAGATAGGATAAACGACAAATGAGATACATCTCACGCCTCTTATCAATTAGAGGCCACCCGAAACAGATTCGGATGACCTCTATTTGACTTGTATCTCCATCTTAGCGAGTTCTCTCAACCTGCATAACAATGTGATACAAAACTAAACACTACTAACCAACTATTATAATAACCAACCAATAATATTATTCGATTCCACACATAAGCAGTAATCGTGCCAAAGTTGATTTTTCATCATTGAAGACTTTCGTTTTTTAGAAATTTTTTAAATTGAGAGGCAACTGTGATATCCAACTTCTATTTCATCTCGTAGAAAAGATCATGGAGAATGTCCAGAGAGCGTACATTTATAGCCGACTCTGTATGAAATTCCAGATATTTGATGATAGAATATGCTATCTCCGAGCGTCTCACCCCGTTGAGAGGGACAAGCATCGATGCTGCAAGATCTAAAGTCATCAGTTGAGTGACAGCGTCAGCGTTCTTGCCACAGAATCCCGACATATCCTCACTAGAAGGCGCAAAACCAAGAGCCGTACACAGGCCAAGCAGGAAACGAAGGTGAAAATTGCTGAAATCAGAGAGAATCGAGTCCAGCGCAACGATCTGTCCGACGCACCACTCATACAGTCCCTCTTCTTTTGCTCCCTCCTTGACTGTCCTGTATAGGACTTCCGCCATAAAGAGAGACATAGCATTCTTGAAGACATTGCCCCTTATACCGTTGAGCGGATATTCCGAGCCTACCGGCTTGGCCGTCCACAAGTCCGACTTCGGGTTGTTTGAGACGGAAAGCCCGATAATGTTAAGGGGCAGGTAGTAGGCCATCTGCGACCTTGCCCCTGCCCTTATAAGGAAACTCCGTCGTCCCAAACTCTGACCCAGACAATGGAGGACTATCATATTCTCCTTTATCTTGGTGAAATTCAAGACTATGACATTTTCGTCATATGTCATTTTGCCTGTCTTGCATGAAGGAACTGAGCCATTGCCCTAAGTGCCTTTCCTCTATGAGATATGGCGTTTTTCTGTTCTTCAGTAAGCTGAGCGACTGTCTTGCCAGGATATTCGTCAGCAATAAATATAGGATCATATCCAAATCCACCGTCTCCTGCCTTGGAATATGCTATCCTGCCGCTCATGACACCGTCGAAGAAATATTTCTTACCTCCGACTATCAGTGTAACGACCGTACGGAAACGGGCTTTCCTCGTTGCATGGACTGTGTTGATCCCGAACTCACGCGCCATGGAAGCCTCTTGCTCCATCAATGCCATCTCTCTGAGGAGTTTGTCCATATTGGCGTCATAACTTCTTGGCTCTCCAGCATAACGCGCTGTATAGACTCCTGGGGCATCAGCAAGGATCTCTACCTCCAACCCTGTATCATCAGCGAAGCAGTCTTCTCCGCCTGTGTGGTCATAGATATACTGGGCTTTCTGCAATGAATTTGCCCTCAATGTAGTACCGGTCTCCGGGATATCTCCCTTGATACCGGCCTGTGACGGGGTAACGAGCTCGAACCCTCCGCCCAAAATTTCTGATGCTTCACGCAGTTTTCCGCTATTGCCCGTTGCAAAAACTAATTTCATACTGCCTATTGTCCTTATTAATCCGAAGCAAAGGTAATCAATTAACGCGCCACACTCCAACAATTATTCGTAAATTTGTCCGATACCCGCGAGGCACAAGTATTGCATTGCAGGCATTTCCGTAACTGAAAATAACATCTTTATGAGACTTATATTATTGTCAGTCATGTCAGCATGTGCCTTGCTGTCATGCATACCCTCAGACGGACAGTCCAAAGGATTCAAATTGGGGCAATGGGTGGAGATTCACAACGCCATATTGAAAGAACTTGACCGATCTTATGTAGATTCGCTCCCTATAGACAGAATCGAGAAGGCTGGTATAGAGGCCATGCTTGAAGATCTGGATCCGTATACAATGTATATCCCAGAAGAAGACAACGAAGACTTCGAGTTCATGCTCGGCAAGACATATGGAGGTATCGGAGCTATCATATACAAGCCTACTGAAGCAAGCAATGTTGTCATCAATGAACCTTATGCAGGCTCCCCCGCATACAAAAGCGGTCTCAGATGCGGAGACGAGATCGTGGCCATTGACGGGGCGAGCGTTCAGGGCCTGAAGGCAGACCAGGCCACCTCAAAGATGAAAGGAAAGCCCGGCACAACCGTTGCCTTCAGGGTAAAAAAGCTTAGGGCCGGTGATGGTTGGAAAGCCGGTGACACTGTCACAGTGAATGTTACGAGAGAACGGATTCACCTTCCTGATGTGGAATATGCGGGCATGGTGAATGACACGACTGGATATATACTCCAGACCGGATTTACAGATAATGTGTCCACGGACGTGCGCAATGCGTATTTCAAACTTAAGAAAGAGGGGATGAAGCAGCTTGTCCTTGACCTCAGAGGCAACGGAGGCGGACTGATGCAGGAAGCTGTTAATATCGTATCACTTTTTGTACCTAAGGGGTCGCTTGTTGTATCGGCCAAGGGCAAGGGCGCATCAAGCAAGGTGGAATACCGCACTGTGACAGAGCCTGTCGACACTCTTATACCTATTATAGTACTTGTCGATTCTGGCACGGCTTCTTCATCGGAAATTGTATCAGGAGCTTTCCAGGATCTGGACAGAGCCACTATCATGGGGCGACGGACTTATGGCAAGGGTCTTGTGCAGAGTGTAAGGCCTCTTCCTTACAATGGGCAGCTCAAGGTGACTACTGCCAAATACTACACTCCGAGCGGCAGATGCATTCAAGCTATCGATTACAGTCACCGCAACGAGGACGGTAGCGTGGGACAGATACCCGACTCTCTTACTCATGTCTTCAAGACCGCGCATGGGCGGGATGTAAGAGACGGCGGTGGTATCACGCCTGACGATACATTGAAGGCGACTTCATACAGCCGCCTCGTATATTCTCTCGTACTGAACGGGATCATTGACCAGTATGCCCTTGAGTATGTAAGGCATCACGAGAGTATCCCGACTCTTGACGATTTCCATTTCTCTGACAGCGACTATGCCGGTTTTGTGGATTTCGCCAAGGGAAAGGATTTTGATTACAGGTCAAGTGCGAAAGCCATGTTCGACCAGATGAAGAAAGAGCTTCAGAAAGACGGAATGGCAGAAAGCATGAAGCCTCAGCTTGACGCCCTCAGCAAATGCCTTGATATAGAGAAAGAAACCTTCCTTGAAATGAAGAAATCAGAGATCATTCCTTTTATCGAAGAGGAGATTGCCACCCGCTATTATCTGCAGGAAGCTGGGATCAAAGTAAGACTCCGCTATGACAATCAGCTAAGAGAAGCGCTTACTAAGCCTCTGATCAAATTTTAAGTATTCTTTATACCTTTCCAAGGCTGACAGAAGCTTAAAATATTTGGCACCCTGATATGCTCCGGAGTTATTTCTTTTCTCTGGCGGCATAAATGTTCCAACAAATGGAGACAAGCATTAAATGCACTTGTAAATGCGACCTTGGTATTCAATCTGGTCATCACTTGCAACCTTAACGAAAAACCCAGCAGGTGTAAAAACAAGGGTTGAGCCGATTGGAATCTTGACCATACTAAATTTGAATCTCGGTCGTTGTTTCGGCAGGTTTGGACTCTCCGGCTTATTCGGTTTTGCTGAATTTGTCGAGGGGACAATTGGCTGGTTATCTTTATACAAAGTAATCTCAGCATCATCCAGCACCATTGCTTCATCCTTAAAAATTTCGAGAGCTTGCTCTGGGGATATGTTGAAAAACTCTCGGCTTTGGCGGATACGGAGATCCGTCAGCCTGTCTATTGCCTTGTGGATCTTTTTCTCGACTATCTCATACTTTTCAGTTTTCAGTGTTGCAAAAATCTCGAATGGAAGAGGGACAGCAGTGTTGTCCAACTCCTTAGAACGGATATCTACTGGCCTTGAGCTCTTCCCAATTTTAACCCAATCCTCTTTAAATGAAGAATTGGTAAGAATGTATACATAACCGGCTTCTTTCATCTCTATTATTTCAATCGTATAAAATTCATGCTGCACATTATCTCGGAAATTTGTTCCTTTGTGAACTACTTGGTCAATAAATTTTAAGATTTATTTTGTTTCCTTTTACAAATATCTTAAAAGATTTCATTTCCCCTTCTCAGACACACTTTTTGGGACAGTATCAAGCAAGTTGTCGTATATCTTCCTTTTCATGATTTACACCTTTTCGAGATTTTACATTCTGCTAAAACTACACCTAAACAAGATTTTTATCACCTGCAAATATATACATCAATAAAAATAAATGGTTCTATCTTGCATGGGATTAGCCGCACTTGCGTGCGACTTTTCCCTTCTGCTTGCCGCAGGGGCCCTTGCAACAGAATGAAGCTCTCGGTCTTCGACCTTCGGGCTTTTCCTTCCCTGGCCCCGCAGGAGCTAATCGCTCCTGACGGCCCGGTGCGAAAAAAGCCCAGCGCATATGTTGGGATTCTTGCATGGGATTAGCCGCACTTGCGTGCGACTTTTCCCTTCTGCTTGCCGCAGGGGCCCTTGCAACAGAATGAAGCTCTCGGTCTTCGACCTTCGGGCTTTTCCTTCCCTGGCCCCGCAGGAGCTAATCGCTCCTGGCGGCCCGGTGCGAAAAAAGCCCAGCGCTTCGCGCTGAGCTTCATTCTGTTGCGGAGAGGGAGGGATTCGAACCCCCGGAACGTTGCCGTTCAACAGTTTTCAAGACTGCCGTAATCGACCACTCTACCACCTCTCCAATATTGTCTCCTTTCTAAAGTCAACTCTCATCGCCTCGGAAAAGGAATGCAAATATATGCATGATTATTCGTCTTTCCAAATCTTACGGGCACTTTCTATCGTAAATTGACGTTTAGTAATCATAAAAGGCAGAAATACTATAGTCTAAGACTATATTAGAATAAAATTGCGTATATTTGCACGTCATTCACGTGTGAGTGACATAGGTTTTATTATTTAATTATTAAACAGACTCACAATGGCTGTTAAAATTCGCTTACAGCGCCACGGAAAGAAGAATTTTGCATTCTTCCACATTGTAGTGGCAGACTCTCGCTCACCTCGCGATGGTCGTTACATCGAGCAGCTCGGCTCTTACAACCCCAACACCAACCCTGCTACCATCGTCCTCAACTCTGAGAGGGCACTTGCATGGCTCAAGGTAGGTGCACAGCCCACATTGGTTGCTCGCCGTCTTCTCTCTTACGAAGGTGTCCTTCTTAAGAAGCACCTTGATGGAGGAGTTGCTAAGGGAGCTCTCTCACAGGAGCAGGCAGACAAGAAATTCGCTGACTGGAAAGAGCAGAGAGACGCCAAGATAGAGGCCAAGAAGCAGGGGCTCAAGGCAGATGCTGCAACAAAGGCCAAGGCTGCTGCAGAAGCAGAGACAAAGGTCAATGAAGCAAGGGCAGAAGCCATAGCCAAGAAGAAGGCTGAGGCTGAAGAGGCAGCAAAGAAAGCTGCAGAAGAAGCCGCTGCCGCAAAAGCTGCAGAAGAGGCAGCTGAAGCACCAGCTGAAGAACCTAAGGCAGAGGCTTAATTAAGCTTGCGATGTCTGAAGGCGATGATCTCATACGCATAGCAAGAATCCTTAAGGCTAACGGCATAGAGGGAGACTTACTTGTCAGCCTGTATGACATCAGCCCCGAGGACATAGATTCCCAGGAACCGCTGTTCATTTACGATGATGGACTTCCGGTTCCTTTTTTCATTGAGCACAAGACAGGCAAGGGCAATGACAAATGCATCCTTCACCTCTCTGGCGTCGATTCTCTCAAGGATGCCGAAGAAATAGCTGGTAAATACCTATATGGTGCAGATGGATCATACGAAGCTGCCCCTGATGAAGATTTATCCTACCTGACAGGTTGGACTTTGCATGACGAATCTGGCAAGAACATCGGTACGATATCTGATTTCGAGGACATTCCTGGCAACCCTTGCCTATATATAGATACACCTAACGGACAGGCTATGATACCCTTACATGAAGAGCTCATACTGTCCGTTGATGATGAGAATAAGATCCTCTCTATGAAAATTCCTGACGGACTTTTATAGAAGTTTCTAAAGCCTGTAATCCGTCATCGAAAAGGTTCTAAACTTGTAAGAAGTTTCGTAACGTCCTCATTTCAAGCGAATTTAACAGGCAATCACTGACTCTTCTCTCCAATAAGCATCAAGCAACCTTGGCTTCGTCTTCTGCCTTGAGGCTAAGGTAGAATGAAGCAACCGTAGAATTATAGTAGGGAGTAAGCCACAGGAAACCGATTCCGGCAGTGAGCAGGGCAAGTATAAACCAACCTATAAAGCTAAGCTGAAGATAGAACAAGTCGAACTTATGTCCCGACATCAGTCTCATACTTTCTTCAATAGCCTCATTAGCAGATAATTCAGGCTTATCTACAAGAATATAAGGTGTCATGGCATATGAATAGCTTTTGATAATCCCCGGGATAATCAGCAACAATGACCACAGAAAGATAAACACATTCATCAGCAGGGCACCTCCAACAATATGAAGATAGTTCGAAAAACCAAGAGAGAATGTATTGTTTGCCAATCTGTTGTCTCCTGTTACAATCAAAGACTTGAAAGCATTGACAAAGCCTACTCCTAACGGATTCAGCAGGAAGATTGCGGATATATAGAATCCGCCCGTGACACCATATATGAGATAGGGGCTAAATCCCAATTCCTCCCCGAACGTATTCGGTCCGTAGAAGCAACATTCAATAAGAAGAAATACTATTGTAGCGACAATAGCCTGCGCCCAATTGCCTCCCAAAGCTTTCAGAGCAGCATTCTTTAGATCTTGATTAGTCTGCATAATATAAAAGTTTAGTTAGTATGTTCATACGTTTGTAAATATAGTAAAATCGAAAGGAAAGTACAAACATATTTACAGGAATGAACAGACGGCATGAACACGCCATGAACACGCCATGAACACGGCACGAACAGACTTAAGGGATTAAGGAAACCATGCATGCAAGACAAGATGAGAAAAGATAGCGTAGGCTCACATAGTCTCGACTAAGCCGACAAATGTCGTGGGGCCGGTAAGGAACACGTTGTCTGCCTTGAAACGGTCGTCTTCGCGATGAGGACGGAATGAGACTCTCAAGTCAGCAATGGAAGCATGGACCGTATACTCTATTATTTCTGGCATACTGGGCTTAGAGTCATGCTGTCGGAAAAGCGGCTGACCACAAGAGAGGGAGCCCGCACCATGAGATAACTCCTTATTCTGGAAGGTGACAGCCCTTAGAGACGAAACCGAGTCTATAGACATGCCTGGACTCGGAAAGATGGCAGGCTGACCAACGGAATAGTCCGATGAAGCTACGTAAGAGGCGAGCGCAGAGGCGACAATCCCTGTGCCGCACGCAAGGGTCTCATCCTCAACCCCCTTTTCATAAGTCCTGACACGTATCTCTCGCTCTGATACGGGGCAGACAAAATCCACATTGACACCTTCGGGAGCGAAACGCGGATCATATCTGAGCCCTCTTCCCTGCCCTATTACATCAAAGCCCTCAAGTCTGTCCACAAAGCGTACAAAATGACGGGCGCCAGTATCAATGAACCAGTCAGGGATGCCACTATCAGAGCGGGATATCCGGCACACTGCGTCTATATCCCGCATTCGAAGCTTTACAATCTTGCTCACACGTGAGAAAGGATCACCGGAAGACAAGACATTTGCCTCATGTATACCGTCAGGAGCCTCAAACCGGAAACTCCGAAAGCCGAGATCATAGGCGAAAGCTACAATACAACGACCTCCGTTGCCGCACATCATTCCTGTCGACCCATCAGGATTGTAATATCGCATCCGAAAATCTGTCGAAGAGCCTTCCTCTAAAACCATCACCCCATCAGCACCAAAGCCAAGATGCCGGTCACAAAGCCATCTGACTGTGCCGGAATCCAACTCCAGATCGCCACTACGGGCGTCCGCTATAAGGAAATCATTTCCTGCTCCCTGATATTTATAAAATTTCACTGCATTTGGAATTAAGAAACTGTTTGGATTTATTTCGAATTGTATGAGGAATTTAATATTGCTTCCATGACTTTTTGAAAAAGATAACTAAGCTATCTGACTCAGCAAAAAGTCCGATAAAGCAACCGAAAAAAGTCCATATGAGAATTACTGAATAAATTTCAGACAACTTCTAAGTAAATAATTCTCTCCGTTATTGCTATGGCTTCCGATATGTTATTTCAATGCATCTGATATTAGACTACAGAACAGGCGAACACCTTCACGCAGACGACCTGCCGGAAGGAAAGAATAGTTAAGGCGTATAGTATTGAGCCCCACCTTAGAAGTCGTCTTGGTCCCATGCACACCAGCAACGAACTCGGTAAAGAACATATTTCCAGCGACATAGGCAACCCCAGCCTTGAAAGCCGTGTCATAGAAAGCCACTGCATCGAAACTCTCGGGAAGGGTAAGGAAGACAAACAGGCCGCCTTCAGGATGAGACCATCTGACACAAGAAGGCAGATTGTGCTCCAGTTCTTCAAGCATTATATCCCTCTTCTCCTTATAAAGGGCTACAGTACGCTTAAGGTTGGCGTCAAGACGACCTGACGTTATGAACTCAGCTGCCACATACTGGTCAAAGACAGGAGGCGTCAGATCAAGAGCCTGCTTGCACACATATATCTTGGAGATAAGCTCAGGTGCGGCAAACAGCCAGCCGAGGCGGAATCCAGGACACATTATCTTGGAGAAAGAACCGAGATGTATGACCCGATCTGGGGCCATAGAATAAATTGACGGAAGGTCTTCACCCTCATATCTGAGAGACTTATAAGGGCAGTCCTCGACTATTACGAAACCGTATTCATCGGCAAGATCAGCAAGCACATGCCTCTCTTCCAGACTAAGCGTCTCACCAGAAGGATTCTGGAAATCTGGGATCATATACATCATCTTCAGCCTCTTGCCTGCCTTGCGTATATTCTCTATAGCCTCAACATAGGAACTGCGGAATCCGTCTATATCCGGACACGGCGGTACACCGACAAGCTCAGCCCTGTATGATTTGAAAGACTGCAATGCTCCGATATAAGTAGGGTCGGATGTAAGCACCACATCTCCCGGATCAATAAGAACTCGGGCAGAGACATCAATTCCCTGTTGGGAGGCCGTGGTTATCTGGATTCTCTCCAATGGCTGCCCGTAACGCTCGGACAAAGCCTGACGAAGTTCCAGAACGCCCTGTGTACCACTGTACTGGAAAGCCTTTGCTCCATAACGCGCTATCACGTCCTGCATCGTATGACCTAGACTTTCAAGCGGGAAAGATTCTGGGGCAGGATATCCTCCTGAAAGCGAATATATTTTGTCTATATCGACTTTCTTAAATATTTCCCTGGCTGGGGATGCCACGAAAGAGCGGGTATCCTCCGAGAAAAGGGAATCATAATCAATCTTCATCGCAACAATTCCTCCAATTTAACAGATATGTCAGTACGGTCATCACGGTATTTTACGATGACCGGAGTATAGATTTGTATGCCGGCTTCGGCACCTGGTCCCTTTGTCACAGGACGGCTTCCTGCTACCACGACAGCTCCGGCAGGAACTGTAAGACGTCCGTCTGCATCAGAGCGAAGAAGGACTCCGTTTACGGCATCATAGAGAGCCGTTGCCCTATTGAGAACCACACCGGAGCCTATCACAGCATTTTCCTGGACAAGAACACCTTCATATATTCCGCAATTGCCGCCTATAAATACATTGTCCTCGATAATGACAGGCAAAGCTCCTATCGGCTCAAGTACGCCTCCTATCTGGGTAGCAGCGGCTATGTGGACATTCTTGCCTATCTGGGCACAGGATCCCACAAGCACATGGGAGTCTATCATCGTACCGGCATCAACATAGGCTCCGATATTTACATAAGAAGGTGGCATCATGATCACGGAAGGGGCAAGAAAAGCACCTTTTCTGACAGAACTTCCGCCAGGGACAATCCTTATTCCGTCAGATGCCGTAAAGTGCCGAGGTTCAAGCGTATCCTTATCCACGAACGAGAAAACGCCACCTCCTGGCATATCTACCAACTTACCATCTCGAAAACCAGAGAGAATGATCTCTTTGATCTCTTTGTTGACACACCATTTGCCGTCATGTCTCTCGGCTACTCGTAGCTTTCCCGCCTCCATTTCACGGCAAGCTATATCAAAAGTCATTTTCATTCTGAATATTTTCCTTCGGATAATACTTCTCTGAGCAGTTCTACTGTACCATCTGTCGCTTTTGTTAGCGGCAAACGCATCTCTGAAGTACACAATCCGAGCAGAGAAAGAGCAGCCTTTACCGGGATTGGATTACTTTCTACGAAACATGCGTGATAAAGGGGCATCAGTCTGTTGTTGAGCGCAATAGCCTTTCTTAGATCTGACTGCCGGACTGCTTTTACCAATTCAGCCATCTCTTTCGGAGCTACATTGGAAGCAACGCTTATGACACCATCTGCACCACTCGCCATAAGCGGAAGAGTTTCGTCATCATTGCCGCTCAACACGCTGAAATCATCCGGAGCACTCCGCTTTATCTCCAATATTTGGGCGATATTGCCCGAGGCTTCCTTGACTGCGACTATATTTGGAATCTCTGCAAGCCTAAACACAGTCTCTGCTGTCATATTGGTTCCTGTCCTGCCGGGCACATTATACAAGATCACCGGCTTGTCAGTTGACGCTGCTACAGCCGTAAAATATTCATACAGACCACGCTGTACGGGCTTATTATAATACGGAACTACTACAAGAAATGCATCAGCTGCACTTAGCAGAGCCATATTGGAGAGTGTTGAACGAAGGGAATTCGTTCCGACACCGGCAACGACAGGAAGCCCACGGGACATCTCTTTCGCAATGTCTAATATCATTATCTTCTCTGAGTCTTCAAGACACGGAGTCTCAGCCGTCGAGCCAAGGGGCACAAGAAAATCCACACCGGCATCAGCCTGTCTCTCAACCATCCTGCGGTAAGCTTCATAATCAACGACTCCTTCTCTAAACGGAGTCACCAAAGCAGTGCCCAATCCTTTGAATCTATTCATAATATCTTGCTTTATCTGTCCTATGGAAATTACCCCAAGAGCAGGTCCTTGAATTCATATACAAATTTCTCACTATCATCACCGACAAGGCCCTCGGCCATCCAGGCCGCCATCACAGCGCCTTCAGCAAAACCCTTACGGGAAAAGGCCTCATGTTCCATAGTTATACGGTCTACTTCTCCTTCAAAGCCGACTGTATGGATCCCGGGGAGTTCACCTACCCTTACCGAAGCCACGTCGGGAGCACAACCCATATTCTTCTCAATATCAGCTGCGAGGGTCTTGGCAGTGCCACTCGGAGCATCAAGCTTATGGCAATGATGCTTCTCCACTATATAGGGAGCATATCCGCCAGCTTTGGCCAGATTGCGCGAGACAAGATCCACAGCTGCTGCGAAGACATTTACCCCGATCGAGAAATTGGACGCCCATATAAGAGGAGTTTTCTTGGCGGAGAAGGCAGCGGAGACTGCAGGTATCAGGTCGTACCACCCGGTAGTACCGACAACAGCGGCCTTGAAAGTTCCAGCTATGAAGTCATAATTAGCACGGAATGCTTCTGGAACAGAGAAATCTACACAGACACACTCTTTCGCCAATTCTCTGTCTACTGAACGCACGTCATCGCTCTTGCCGGCACAGGCGATACCTTTTTCATTAAGTACGGTTTCTATCATCTTGCCCATGCGGCCGTATCCGCTTATGTAGACTTTGGGCATCAGAGATTCGTAATTCATTTTCATTCTATTGTAGCGGCAAAATTCTATTTCTTACCGAATACCGCAGAGTGGATACGTGTCATTGCTATGGGAATATCCTCCTTGTCGACAACGATACTTGAGCTGCGAAGAGAAGGGCTCTGTACTGTCATACGCACTGTTGACTCTGACTTAAGCAAAGCCTCAGCTACCCTCGGGGAGACTGCCACACCTTCTCCGATGACAGAAATCTGAGCCTTATCCCTGAATACAGACACGTCGAATCGTTCTTCAAGCAAGGACACAAATCTCTCGCATATCCCTTCAGCATATACTGCTGTCAGGGTTACTTCCGACTCGGATCCTGCTGTAAGCAAGACATTTAGCCTTGATTCTGAAGCCGCCCGATATACTTCACTCATAATAGATGTAAGCCCAACAGGTCTTCGAGAAGCTATCCTGAAGAAGGCCACATCGTCACGCACGGCTACCGACTTAGGTCCGAGGCCTCCCCCTTCGAGAGTCACTTCAGTACCAGGGCAATCTGGATTCATCGAATTGAGTACAACAACCGGTATATTGCTTCGCCTTGCAGGTTCCACAGTAAGCGGATGCAGGACTCTCGCCCCGAGAAATGCCATCTCAGATGCTTCGTCGTAAGAGACTTTGCTGATCCTGACAGTATCTGGCACAAGGCGTGGATCTGCCGATCTTATACCGTCAACGTCTGTCCATATCTCGACTTTGTCGACACCAAGAGCCATGCCGAAGATGGCTGCCGAGAAATCCGAGCCTTCAAACCCGAGCACTGACACGCTGCCCTCCACCGAAGAGGCGATAAAGCCCTGGGTAAGGACCACCGACACCCCTTTGGCTTCTACCGACATTGTACGCCGTATGTTCATTGCGGAGGCCTCAAGATCCGGCCTTGCCGCCATGTAGTTGCAGTCGGTAACTATCATTTTGCGCGCATCAGCCAGACGACATGAAATTCCAAAGGCGTTCATGGCCGCAGATACGATTGTGGACGAAAGCACTTCACCAGTAGACACTATCGATGCATAGCTTCTCGGGGAAAGCTCACCGATCATGCAGATTCCGTTAACAAAATCACGGAGACTGTCTATTATCTCATCTATCCGTGCAAGACAAGACGCTGAGATTTCCTCATTCTCCCCTACCAGTTCTTTCACGAGGTCCTCGTGACGAGATCTGAGATCTGACAGCAAGCCATCAACATTGTCCCTGTGCTGCATTCCTGCCTCCTCGGCCATGGTGCAGAGCAGTCTTGTCACCCCAGCCAAAGCTGACACCACGACTACCGGCTTCTGTGGCAGCCTTCCTTTGACGATGCCGATTACTCTCTGTATCGCCTCCCTGTTACGGACGGAAGTACCTCCGAATTTCATTATTATCATAGACTTACCTTATTTTCACTTATTTACCGCTCGTCCATATTCAACCTCCTCGCGGTGATGCGCCTAAGGCTATCGCTTTTTCTGCCTTTGGAACACCTTTCAAATTTTGCGACTATCCAACACCTTTCAAATTTTGCGACTATCCGCTGTCAAGGCCTGCATTATCATATCCTTATATTGGCTTACAGCTGCCTCCAATTCGCTCACCAGCACATATTCCCTGTCGGTATGGGCCACAAATATTGATCCAGGCCCGCAAAGTGATCTGTCAGGGAATTTTGACAATCTCGGAGCATCGCTTCCGAATGCCACCGTAACAGGGTTATAGCCGTCAAATACCTTATAATGCATGGGCGTATCGCCTCCGAGAGCCTTGATTTCGACCTCATCCGAATCAAGGGATGACATCAGAGACATCACCTTATTGTCTGACGCGAATGTAGTCCTAAAATATATCCGGCACGTAAGAAGAGGGCTCAAGACGTTTTGCGGATTGTCTGAGACGAGCCGACCCACATTCCAAGTAGTCGAACCCAAGACAGGGTCATCCGGCAGTTCTGCGCTATTTATCTGGGACATAAGGTTAAGGAAAATGTCCACAGCACTCTTGCCAAGCTCGGGGTAGCCTGAATGGCACGGCCGTCCATGTATACGGATATCAAAAGCCTTTGTACCTTTGGATGCCTCAACCATCTTATTATCAGTCGGTTCTCCAACTATTATATAGTCCGCACCAGGACAGTCGCGGTCATATGCAATAGCTCCTTTGGATCCAGTCTCTTCACCTGAGAGAAGCAGAAGTCCAAAGCCATCCATATCTCTGGACATCTCGGTGCAAGCTGTCCACATGGATATGATTTGTCCCTTGGCATCACAACTTCCCCTACCCCTTACAATCACATCATCCTTATCAGCTCTCTTGCCATCAGGAAGAAGAGCACCGGCTTCTATGCGTGCAAATACCGGCGGAATGTATGGTGGGACGGTATCCATGTGAGTGCACAGGACAACTTTCGGTCTGCCCCATGAGAACAGAAGATTGAGCGTACCGTCCCCTACTTCATATCGGCAACACTGCGGATGCTTAGCCCCTGTTTTGAGTGCTTTATCAGGGAAATGTAATTCTATCCACTCGGCTAAAGCCCTTTCGGTTCCGCTTGTCGACTCTTTGGAGAGAATCTCTTCAAATAAATCCAAGTCTATCATCTCTGTCTCATTAAATCCGCAACTTTGAAGTTGTTTGAAATTTATAATGAAATAAATCTAAACAGCTTCCTACAAAATTACTAAAATATTCGTAAAGGAGGGCGTCTAAAGACGCTCGCTTCGGCCCGGCGTCTAAAGACGCTCGCATCGCTGTACGGGTATCCAGGGCCGACGCACAGGTGTTTCAATCCCCTCAATCCCCTTTTCAAGGGGACGATCTGGGCCTACGTTCGCCCAATCCACTATCCTGTCTTCGCTCGCTTCGGCCCGGCGTCTAAAGACGCTCGCATCGCTGTACGGGTATCCAGGGCCGACGCTCATTGTCTAGCCGGAGTAAGAACAAAAGACTTTACTTATATTTGTTCTTTGATTATAAAAGACAAGACGCTGACGATGAATAATAAGACGACAGATGAACACTCCGCGAAGACGATGAATTTTGTCAAATTCGGGATGCTCCAGTTCTCTGGAAACTCTATCAGCATAGATAATATATTGATCATTGACGATAACTTGGACCACGATGCCGGGAATAACCCCGATCCCGAAGAGTCACACCCGTCTAAACTGCTCGCAGACCTGTGTATTATATGTACTGCTGGCCGTATATCTATCAGAGCCAACCAAAAGATGATAAGCCTCTACAGGAGAGATGTGTTCATTGCATTCTCGGGCTTTATAGCTGACCATTTCGAAATGTCTCCGGACGCACGAATGATCATAATAGGGATCAACCAGGATTTTCTCATGAGACTTCCGCTCAAGAGCAGTGCTGAACTTATGAAATGGCTGATAGTCAAAGGCGGCTTGACCTCCATACATGCCACTGAGAGCCATTTCAACATATTTATCGAGTGCTACCGAACTTTCAGGAAACTCCACGCCATCACGGACAAAGAGTTCCGACAAGAAGCCATAATCGGCTTTATCCACTGTGTCCTGGCTCTATTTGCCTCAGGGTTGAAAGATCACGATAAGGAAGAGATTAAACCGGAGATCTCCCACAAAAAAGACATTACTGTCAAGTTTCTCAACGATGTGCATGAATTCTGCAGCACGGAGAGGAAAATCTCATTTTACGCTGCACGAAGTTTCCTTTCTCCCAAATATTTCGCAAGGATAATCACCGAAACCCTCGGTAAGAAACCGGGAGACATCATAAAGGAGAATGTTGTGCTTGAGGCCAAAGTACTCCTCTTTAGGAAGAACCTGTCAATACAGCAGATCAGTGACAAACTCAATTTTCCTAATGCTTCGTTCTTCTGCAAATATTTCAAATCGGTAACCGGATGTTCTCCGCTCAAATTCCGTGTCAACGGGGAACAGACCATCACACGCCGCTAAGTCATGACTACCCTGCCACCCATTGAAGGGAATATCCTGCGCAATGCTTTAGAAACAAGCCTCTAAAACATTAACAGCCACAGGTTTCGCAAGTATAATATTTTTTGTTAGATTTGCCATTCTTATTGGATGTCGCATACAACAGGCATACAACAACAATAACAATAACAATAACAATAACATTTCACATATGACAAAAACTTATCTCACATGGGCATCAGCAATAGCGGCCCTTGCCGTCAGCATCACATGCTGCCAGAAGGAAGACAAATTCGTCACCACTAAGTATGAAGATACGAACATGCCGGAGGAACTTCCCTATGGAGGAGGCAGCTATGCAGTAACCATATCACATGCCACTGTCACCAAAGCCGCACAAGCTGAGTTTCTGCCGTGGCAAGTCAGGCTCTCTCTTGACGGAGTCGAAGGTCAGATCAGGACTATCTCCGAAGTCAAAGACACAATCATGGTTCATGTCCCGGCAAACTACGGCATCAGCTCACGGTCTGTAAAGGTAGAAGCCTCATTCGGAACTCCGGACTCTCCTGCCAGTGCCGATTCATTCGAGACCATTTTCTCGGCAACTCAGAACTGTGCCCTGGTGAAAGTGGCCGAATTCTACTGGGCAAAGGGTAACCTAACCCTCAAGAACGGCAAATTCGCTATCGCTGATAAGATGTCCGAGACCGGCCTATTCTTCAAGAAAGGCAGCCAGTACGGAATCCTGCCATCCGACAAGCCCTATGCAGGCACCGCCTACAAGCCCGAGCCGATAGAGATCGCACTCGCGGACATACCTGAAAATAACATGGACATAGACCCTTGTACATTGGCAGATCCGACGCTAAGGATGCCGACTCAGATAGAGGCCGCCTACCTGCTCGATGAAACCGACAATGAGCATACCTTAGACGGGGTCAAAGGTATAGGATTCAAGAACACCGACTTCTTCATCCCGTTTACCGGTACTTTGGACAAAGCAACCGGGACATATACAAAGAATGATTATGCAGGATACTGGCTGCTTGGAGAGGACTATGACGGCAACCGAATGGTATATGCCATCTCAGACGAATATTCGATGGTCTACTATGACCTAACTGACAGATATCTCGGCACTTTGAGATGCGTACGCAACATAAAGCAGCCATCATACGTATCCCATTCACCAGCAACACTCACAGACGACGAGGCCTTTGAGCTTACAGTAGAGACAGATCCGGGAGACTTCCCTTTCTATAAAGTAAACCTTGTATCTGACAACGGTGACGACACCGAATTAGGAGCAAGTCCAAAGGTGCCGAACGTCAAATTTAATATACCGGCAAATACTATGAAAAAGTCTCTTGTATGGAAGATCTTTGTCAACGGCAGATTTACCGGCAAGACTTTGGAACAGCCGGCCATGCAGGACTATGCCCTGTATGCAGGCCACACACCCAAGAGCGCTGACTACAAAGCATTTACTCTTAAAGTCACAGTAGACACTGACATGAATAAGGTGCCAGTTGATATCAAGACTCCCGATGGGGTTGTCTACTCCAAGGATGCATCAAGATGGACTCCGGTCGTGGAAATCCCGATTCCCGAGAATACCGGTGACGAGAGAACTCTGTCAATCTTCATTAACGGGAAGGATACCGGCAAGACTGTAGTTCAAGGCGGCGCTCCCGCAAAGGTCCAGTTCTCTGTGATCTGGAGCGAGGGCTATCTGACCGTGAAAGACGGTGCCTATACCTTTGCCGGACCAAAAGAGAGAGGAATGTATTTCAAATACAAGAGCAGATATGCCATCGATCTTGGCCAGGAGGTTACGGCTTCGAGCAAATATTCTGGAACCGCATACGGTCCAGAGCCTGTGCAGAAGTCTTACGAAGATTTGACTTACAACGAGGTAGACCCTTGCAGCCTTGTGCTTCCGGCTGGTACTTGGAGACTTCCTACTGCTGCAGAATTCACCGAGATGACAAAGGGTGGCAGCGTCGAGACTGTCAACAAAGAATACTATATGTGCACGGATGGGACTCAGAAGGTGTACCTGCCAAGTGGCGGACAGCTTAAAGATACAGGCTCGGGAGTCACTTCTCCTACCAATGTCTTCGTATGGACGGCAGACCTGTCAGACAGCAAGCCCGAGACTCAGGCAAAATACCTCTTGTGGATGTTTAGCGCAAGCGGTACACCGAAAATCGGCCCTGGCACGAACTTCACGAAAAGCATACAGGTACGCTGCGTAAGGAGCAAATAATACTGCGCGCATATGTCAAAGCCCTCGTTGTCAGCCGAGACTGAAACTCGCCTGTCAGAGCGGCTTTCGACATTGCCTATATTATACCCTGGGCAAGCATTGCCTCGGCAACCTTCATGAAGCCGGCAATATTAGCCCCTTTGACATAATTGATATATCCGTCAGGCTGGGTGCCGTATTTGACGCAGGCAGCATGGATAGCATCCATGATACCGTGAAGCTTCTGATCCACCTCCTTTGCTGTCCAGCTAATATGCATCGCATTCTGGGTCATCTCAAGACCTGAAGTCGCAACGCCACCGGCATTTACTGCCTTACCGGGTGCAAAGAGGATACCTGCTTTCTGGAACGCTGCAATCGCTCCAGGTTGGCACCCCATGTTGGATACTTCGAGACAGCACCACGTACCGTTAGCAATCAACTCCTCGGCATCCGTCTCCGACATCTCGTTCTGGAACGCACAAGTCATTGCTATATCGCATTTTACACTCCATGCTTTCTTGCCAGGAATGAACTGTGAATCTGGGAACTTCTTGGCAAAAGGTGCAACCACGTCATTATTGGAAGCCCTAAGTTCAAGCATATAGTCAAGCTTCTCCTGAGTCATTCCGTTAGGATTGTAGATTACTCCGTCAGGACCCGAGATCGCCACTACTTTAGCACCTAACTGAGTGGCCTTCTCGCAAACGCCCCAAGAGACATTACCGAAGCCAGAGACTGCAACCGTCTTGCCCTTGATATCCAAGTCCTTGTCATGATGATGCAGCATATGCTCAAGGAAATAAACGGCTCCATAACCGGTAGCCTCAGGACGTATAAGTGAACCGCCGTATTGTAGGCCTTTGCCAGTGAGGACTCCGTTGTGCTCGCGGGTGAGTTTCTTGTACATGCCCTCGAGGAAACCTATCTCCCTTCCGCCTACGCCTATGTCTCCTGCAGGGACATCCATGTCCGGGCCGATATTGCGCCATAGCTCAAGCATGAAAGCCTGACAAAAACGCATGATCTCGCGGTCAGATTTCCCTTTGGGATTGAAGTCCGAACCGCCTTTGCCTCCGCCCATAGGAAGGGTTGTAAGGGCATTTTTGAAAGTCTGCTCGAAACCAAGGAACTTCAGAATCGAGAGATTGACAGAAGGATGGAAACGAAGTCCTCCTTTGTAAGGGCCAATCGCATTATTGAACTGTACACGATAGCCTGTGTTGACTTGCACATCCCCGTTGTCATCCACCCAGGTAACCCTGAATGTAAGAATCCTGTCTGGCTCGACAAGACGCTCGATAATCTTGGCATCTTCGAACTCAGGATGCTTATTGTAGACATCCTCTATCGACTCCAATACTTCCCTCACTGCCTGAAGATATTCTTTCTCTGTGGGGTACTTGGCCTGAAGCCCGGCCATTATCTGCTCGGTTTTCATATGTCAATATTTAATTTGTCATACTGTCTTATTACAAATCTAATAATAAGAAACGTTAAAAACATAATAAATTTTCAGAAATTGTACGTGCAGGGATAAGTTCGAAGAAATAAAGAAAACAAGCTCGTCCTACCACGACATAGTAATTTACTAAAAACGGGCAATACAGAGATATTTCTGTATCACCCGTAAATTTAAGAAGTTGCTGCAGGAATGCCTGCCGTGCAGTCCGAGGCCGCTGTTCTGCCTGAAGCTGCTACTCTACCGCTGAGCGGCCTGTTGCTCCGCCTAAAGCTGCTGCACTACTGCTGAGCGGCGGCCTGCTGCTCTGCCTGAAGCTGCTGTTGGAGAGACTCAAGGGTACGCCCCTCAGGAATACCAAGAGCTTTCCTTGCTTCGGGAGTAAGGTCTTTGCTCTGAGCCTCATTTACATAAAGGAGAGAACTCTTCTCAAACACATAGATATACCCACCGGCCTTCGCAAGCTTGTTGACAGCGTCTATTGCCTTCTGCTGAATAGGTGCCATAAGCTGGCTCTGCTGCTGTTGAAGCTCCTGCTGGATTGATTGGTCAAACTCCTGAATCCTATTCTGAATATCGCTTAGCTCCTTCTCCTTGCTGTCACGTATCGCAGCTGTCCATGTACTGCTCTTCTGCTGGTACTGCTGAAGCTTGGACTGGTACTCCTCAAGCATGCTCCTATAAGTATCCTGAGCCTCCTGCTGTGCTGCTGCAATCTGAGCCCTTGCCGAATCTGCCTCAGGCATGAGCATGACAAGCTCGTTGAAATTGACGTGCGCGAACTTAGGCGTCTGCGCGGATGCTGTGAGCGCCAATAAAGCTGACACTGCGATCAAAATAATTTTTTTCATATCATCATCAAATTTAAATTTCATACTATCAGAACTGCTGTCCTATAAGGAAATGGAACTGTCCCTTGCCGTAGGTATCATCATCGAAGCCATAGCCCCAGTCTATACCGAGAAGACCGATCACAGGAAGGTATACCCTCACGCCGACTCCGGCAGACCTCTTGATCTGGAAAGGATTGAAATCACGGATGTCAGACCAAGCATTACCGCCTTCGAGGAATACGAGGGCGAAGATCGTTGACTGCGGCTGCATTATCACAGGATAGCGGAGCTCAACAGTAAACTTGTCGTAGACATTACCAGAATAAGAGTATCCGTTGGAATTGTACTGCGTAGGAAGATAGGGGGTAAGAGAATAGTTCTCATATCCTCTAAGGGCAATCACCTCTGTACCATAGGAGTTGTAACCTGACATACCATCGCCGCCGACAAGGAAGCCCTCGAACGGAGAATAGCCCCACTTCCTGTTGTAATATCCGAGATATCCAAATTGAGCTCTGGTCATGAGCACAAGATTGCCGGCAAGTTTGGTATACAGAGAACCCTTGAAACTCCACTTGTGATACTCAATCCATTTGTACCTATCCTGAGCCGACCAGTTGTCATAATTGATATCTCTCCAATTGTCGACATGGACAGAATTGCCGTATGCGTCCTTGCTGCCTTTGTCCTTGTGTCTGAACAGGGAGAATGGCGGGGTAAGTTGCACTGAGAAAGAGAGGTCAGAGCCTTGACGCGGATAGATCTGCTGGTCAGTGGATGTCCTCGAAAGTCCAAGAGTATAGCTTATGTTGTGGGAGATTCCGTCATCGAATATGAAATTGTTCGAATACCAATTGTTTAGGTCGTAAGTCTGCCAACTTAGCTGATTGTAAAGGACGAAATAGTTGTCAGGCCATTTGAGGCGGTTACCTATACCTGCGGAGAATCCGTACACAACGAACTGCCTGTCATTATTGAGGATATTCCACATAAGATAAGAGTTGGTCTGACGGCTGTAATAGGCAGACAGGCTGAGAGATGTAGGCTTCTTTCCAAACAGCCACGGCTCTACGAAACTTGCAGACAGGGACGAATAGTAAGTACCGCTCGTCTGGAAACGGAAAGCGAGGTTCTGCGCATCACCGAGAGGCACCGGACGCCACGCTCCTTTGTCAAACATTCTCCTTGTGGAGAAATTGTTGAAACTTACACCTACTGTGGCAACAAATGTACGTCCTCCCCATCCTCCTGAAAGTTCAAGCTGGCTCGAAGGCTTCTCCGTCACGTTGTAGACTATGTCAACAGTACTGTTGAGTTGATCGGGGATGATTGAATAACCCTTGGCAGGGTCTGTTATTGCCTCAGGATCGAACTGGCCAAGAGACGCTATCTCTCTGATGGAACGCTCGAAATCTGTCTGGCTGAAAAGATAGCCAGGGCGGGTGAAAATCTGTCTGCGGACAACCTTCTCATTGGTGAGATCATTGCCGTTGATGATGATATTGTTGAGAGTGGCCTGCTTGCCCTCGGCTATACGAAGCTCGACGTCCACAGAGTCGCCTGCAACATTCAGTTCCACCGGCTGAACCATGAAGAAAAGATAACCGTTGTCTCTATAAAGCTTTGACACGTCCATGTCACCCTGCTTGCCGCCTCCCTGAAGACGATGCTCCAATGTAACGACATCATATACATCACCCTTGTGAATCTGAAGGATGGAATTAAGGGCGTCTGTGGTATATACTGAGTTACCTGTCCAAGTTATATTTCTGAAGTAATATTTCTTGCCTTCATCAATACGGAAATTTATTCCCAACCTGTCCGGCTTGACATAATATATAGAATCGCTTACCAGTCGGGCATCCCTGTAACCAGCCTCATTGAACGCACTGATAAGGGATTTCTTATCATTCTGATATTCTTTCTCGTTGAATTTCTTGCTACTGAAGAAGTTGTAGATTTTGGCAGACTTGGTCTTCTTCATGGACTTGGCCAACTTAAAATCGCTGATATCAGTATTTCCGATAAAATTGATTGTCTTGATCTTGATCTTAGGCCCTCTATCCACAGCATAGTTGACACGGATGGCATTGCGAACGACAGTATCTTTGCTCACCTGCGGCTTAACCTCCACATTGAGGAAACCTTTGCTCTGATAATACCTCTTAATGATGTCGACGGAAGTCTTTGCCACATAGTCTGAGTATTCGCTTCCTCTGCGATAATTAAGCCTCTCCATCAGATCCTTCTTCTCTCCGCTCTTAACTCCAGTAAATGACCACTTCGACACTCTCGGACGCTCCTGTATGGCGACCCTCAAGAAAACCGAATCTCCTGACGGGGACAGAGAATCCGCATATACCGCTATGTTCTGAAAATACCGCTGAAGCCACAACCGATTCACTATCGAGGAGATATCATCTCCAGGTATCGTGACCTCCATTCCCTTGCGAATGCCACATTGCTGGAGTATCTGTCTGTCTCCGAACGCCCTGTTGCCACTTACAGTTACTCCCCCGACAACATATTTGCGGGGATTGTTATAGTCAATCTCCACCGAACCGCCCTTCTGCTGTCCGAATGCCACGGACTGCAATAACAGAAGCACAGGCACGCAGAAAATGTTAACTCCCTTCATCTAATTTGATTAATATCCTACAAAGATACGATTTATTTCGGACTCTGCCTATATCAAGACCACTATCAATGAGCTATTTTACTTTTCCGTATCGCCGCTCTCTCGCAGCATATTCGCGCAAGGCATCCTTGAAATCCTCTTTCCCAAACTCCGGCCACATCTTATTAACAAAAAGAAGCTCGGAATACGCCCCTTGCCAGAGAAGGTAGTTGCTCAGTCTCTGCTCTCCAGAGGTACGTATAATGAGATCCGGATCAGGGAAATCCGCAGTAACAAGGAACTTTGAAAACCCTGCCATGTCATTGTCTTTCTCAAGAGAGGCAATTCCGTCAGGGTCGGTAAGGTACTGTCTTGCATACTGCTTTGCAGCCTGAAAGATATCCCATTTGCCGCTATAGCTCATGAATACTATAAGATCAAGCGCTGTATTGGAAACAGTCTTGGCCTCAAGCATCGAGATAGCGTCCTGAAGTTCAGAAGAAAGCCGCTTAATGTTACCAAGGACATGGAAGCGTACACCGTTGTCCATAAGCAACTGAACCTCAGAGGCTATCGTACCGAGCATCAGAGACATCAGGTAATCCACCTCAGTCTGCGGACGTGCCCAATTCTCTTCCGAGAAAGCATAGAGTGATAGCACCTTAACTCCGCTCTCGATGGCGGCCTCAGTCACAGCGCGGACACTCTCCACACCTTTCTTGTGCCCGTAAAACCTTTCCAATCCATGATTCTTGGCCCAGCGTCCGTTGCCATCCATAATGATGGACACATGACGCGGAATCTTCACGTTCTCTGCCATCCGAATAGATCTTGAAAAATTGATTATTCCGTCGTGTTGTTTCTAATATCTTCTCCCCAATAAAGCTTACTGACCAGAGCTTTCACGAATCCCGCTTCAGGAAGCCGGACACGTTTCAGCGAAAATTGTGCCATCGATACCCGAACCCTAGTCAACTCGTCTATAGGGATTGTTCTGTTATCCATTGTCATTATCGCTGCTTTGTCCCTTGTCCTTACACTGATCTCAACTACTGAAGTCTCAGGGATCACGAGCGGCCTGACATTGAGATTGTGTGGAGCTATAGGGGTAATTAGCAATACCTTTGACTCTGGGAGACAGATCGGACCTCCTGCGCTTAGAGAATATGCTGTCGAACCGGAACTTGTAGCTACAAGCAAGCCGTCTGCCCAGTATGTCGGCAACTTCTCTCCATTTACTGTCACCTCGACTCCTAACACTGAAGGGCCTGTTCTGTGCACGGAAACTTCGTTCAGCGCATATGGCCAGAAGTCCATGCCCCGACCTTGGAGCCCGTCAGCCGAGACGGCCAACATGGCTCTATCCTCGATCTGATAGTCATGGGCGAAAATATGTGGAGCAATGTCTTCAGGCAGATTTTCAGACAGGAAACCGAGCCTTCCGAGATTGACTCCGAGCAGAGGTACTCCACTGTCTGCCACTCGCTTGGAAGCCGAAAGAAAAGTGCCGTCCCCACCTATGCTCAGAACCAAGTCAGTACCCTCTCTAAGGTCTTCGCGTCTGTCCACTTCATACAGGATATAGCCCCCATCTCCAAGCTCCGCACACAGAGCCAGAAAACGCGCATCTTCAGCCAAGGCCTTGTTCTTTATGTAAATACCTATAAGCATAGAACTCAAAATTAGCATTTTTTTATTTTAATTGGCTAATTATCCCTATTTTTGTGATATTTTGCTTAGAAGCTGTTTTGTAATGGTATCCGAATTTTATCATGAGGATTATTCGAGACAGCCTCGACTTTGGAAGAAGGAGTGTACTGGAGGTACCGGACTGATGACAAAGATGAGAATGGCCGGAAAGGAGGACCATAACATAAGAGAAGAGGCGAATATGACTAGACTAAGCGTAAATATCAACAAAATTGCGACACTTCGCAACTCGCGCGGTGGCAATATGCCAGATGTAGAGAAAGCAGCGGTGGATTGTGAGCAGTTCGGAGCAGAAGGTATTACCGTACACCCACGCCCAGACGAGAGACATATAAGATATTCGGACGTGAGGGCTATAAAGCCTCTTATCCATGTGGAATTCAATATAGAAGGCAATCCGATACCGTCATTCGTAGATCTCGTGAAGGAAGTCCGCCCAGCTCAGGTGACACTCGTCCCTGATGCTGCTGACGCTCTGACTTCCAATGCCGGCTGGGATACCGTGACCAACAGAAGCTTCCTTACAGAGATCTGCAAGGAGTTCAAGGACTACGGTATACGCACATCCATCTTCATTAACCCAGACCCAAAGATGGCAGAAGGAGCTGCAAAGTGCGGAGCCGACAGGGTGGAGCTCTACACCGAATCCTATGCCGCAGGATATACCGCCGGAAGAGAAATTGCGATAGCACCTTTCGTGAAGACCGCTGAAATGGCAAGGACATGCGGACTCGGACTGAATGCCGGACACGACCTCAACCTTGACAATCTCAGATATTATCTCGAGACAATTCCGTGGACCGACGAGGTCTCGATAGGCCATGCCATCATCTGCGATGCCCTATACCTGGGACTTGAAGAGACGATCAGGAGATATCTCGCCATTACACACGGCTCATATTAGACGTTGGACAGCCACACCGCACATTGGTAGAAAGGAGTCTCACATCAAATGAGAAGTTGTGCAACTAACAGCGTACTAAGTACATATAACATAACAGCAGAGGCTACGCATTTTGGCCGGCACATGCCTAGCATAGACAACATGGATAGAAAACATTAGAATTAGGACAAGAAAATGGAGAATATACAATGCCTTATCATTGGCTCTGGGCCGGCAGGCTATACGGCAGCCATATATACAGGAAGAGCCGGCATAGGCACCGTGCTATACGAGGGAATGGAGCCAGGAGGACAGCTCACCACAACAACGGAGATAGAGAATTACCCCGGCTTCGAGAACGGAACTGACGCCAATATGCTCATGGCTTCGATGAAAGCTCAGGCGGCAAGGTTCGGCACTGATATAAGGCCGGGAAGGATTGCCTCTGCTGACCTTTCAGCAAGACCTTTCAGATTTGCAGATGATGCCGGAAGGGAGATATTTGCCGAGACCGTCATCATCGCCACTGGTGCTACCGCAAAATATCTCGGGCTGCCGTCCGAACAGAAGTTCAAGGGGCTCGGGGTCTCTGCCTGCGCCACCTGTGACGGATTCTTCTACAGAAAGAAAGACGTAGCGGTAGTAGGTGGAGGAGATACGGCATGCGAAGAGGCCACCTATCTTGCCAACCTCTGCAATAAGGTATATATGATTGTAAGACGGGATGTATTCCGCGCTTCCAAAGCCATGCAGGAGAAAGTAGCAGCTACGCCCAACATCGAAATCTTGTGGAACTGCAACACCGAAGAGGTGATAGGCAATGAGACTGGCGTCACTGGAGCAAGGCTAAGGCGCAAGGACGGCACGATATTCGAGATAGCGATTGACGGGTTTTTCCTCGGCATCGGCCATCACCCCAACTCCGACCTGTTCGCCAAATGGGTGGATACCGATGAGAACGGATACATCATCACCAAGGGTAAGACCCATATGACAAATGTTGAAGGGGCATTTGCAGCTGGAGATGTACAGGATTCATTGTACCGGCAGGCAGTCACAGCAGCCGGATCAGGGGCCGGTGCAGCACTGGACGTAGAGAGATTTCTAAATTCGCACAAATAAGTGGTTATGAACCGTATAGCAAAGACAATATGCGTGGCTGCGATAGCCGTTGCCGGTATCGCTTCGTGCCGCTCGCAGTATGACGCACTCCTCGCAAGCAATGACGTAGACGCCAAGTACAAGGCCGCTTTTGACCTTTTCAACGGTGGCAAATATCAGAAGGCTGCTGCCCTTTTCGAGTCAATGTCAGTAATCACCGATGGCACCGAAAGGGATGACACTGTACAATATTATTGGGGACTAAGCAACTACAAGGCAAAAGATTATATCACGGCAGAGGCCAATTTCACTAAGTTCGTGACAAATTTCCCTAGAAGTCCTTTCGCAGAAGAGGCGAGATTCCTGAGAATCGACTGCCTATACAAGTCGACGTACAGGTATGAGCTTGATCAGAATCCTACAAGGGTAGCTATAAATGCAATCCTCGAATATGAGAAAGACTACGGCAACAACAACCGCAGAGCCGAGTGTGATGCCATGCTCAAGGACCTCAATGAGAGACTTGACCGCAAGGCATACGAAGCGGCAAGGCTATATTTCAACATGGAAGACTACAAGGCCGCGAGAGTGGCATTCCGCAATATTCTCAAGGACAATTCAGAGAATATCTACCGTGAGGATATACTGTATTATATAGCCAAGTCTTCATACAAATACGCGCAACTCAGTGTCCCTTCCAAGCAGAAGGAAAGGTACATGACATTTATCGATGATTATTTCAATTTCATCGGAGAGATCCCCCAATCCCAATATACAAGGGAACTCAAGGCCCTGTATGCCCGCGCCCAGAAAGCCATAGGAAGATATACCGGAGCCGATGAAGAGAGCGGAGTTCGCGACAAGGATTTCGAGAAAGAAAGGAAGGCCGAGGCAAGAAACAAAAAAAACGAAACCGCACAGCAGGCCCAATAGTATATTAGTATGTAGGCGATAATGCCCGATTAAATGCGGCCAGAAGCTGCGCAATGACGAAAAAGATTATGGACAAGAAGAACGTACCTCAGAACACCATTACTAGAGACATCAAATATCTCGCTGCCCCTACCGGCAATATCTACGAGACGGTGGTTATCCTCTACAAGAGAGCCAACCAGATAGCCCTCGCTGAGAAGAAAGAGCTTAACAAGAGGCTTGAAGACTTCAAGAACGAGAGAGATACAATGGACGAAGTGTTCGAGAACCGCGAACAGATCGAGATCTCAAAATATTATGAAAGACAGCCTAAGCCTGTGCTTGTGGCTATCTCAGAATTTGAGAATAACGAACTTTCCTACCGGATGGCAAGGCATGACAGCGAGTCCTCGTCTGAGGAAGGCCAGGAGGCTGACAATAAGGCATCTCAGGAATAATTTCCCATGCTAAGGCGGCTCCAGATCAAGAATTATGTTCTTATTGATTCGTTGGATATTGAATTTCCATCGGGTCTTGTCATCATAACAGGACAGACAGGAGCCGGCAAATCCATCATTCTCGGTGCTCTTTCTCTTGTTCTCGGGGCGAAAGCAGACACATCCGCTATCGGAGGAAGCGGAGACCAGTGTGTGGTAGAGGCTGAATTCGAAGTCGGCGATGAAGACGGCTTCATATCAAGGCTTCTTGAGGAGAACGAGGTGGATTTCGATAAAGATGCCAAAGGTGACGGCACTCTTATCATAAGAAGGGTTCTCAACAGGAGCGGAAGATCTCGGTCTTTCGTCAATGACAGCCCCGTGCCGGTAAAGGTCATCTCGGATATTGCATCGAGGCTGCTCGACATACATTCTCAGCACGAGACGATGCTGCTACGTGACAAGGCTTTCCAGATGTCCATGATTGACCATTACGCCGGTGACAATGAACTTCTCTCGTCCTGTCGAGTATCGTGGCAGAAGCTCATTTCTCTGAGCAGAGAATACTCAGAGCTTGAAGAAAGTCTTGAGAGGGAGCGCAAAGCCAAGGACTACAACGACTCCTTGTACAATTCCCTCGTAGAAGCCAAGTTGCAGGACGGGGAGGTAGAAGCTCTTGAGGTTGAGCAGAAGCAGCTTGCCAATGCAGAGGAGATCAAGAGCGGGATGTATCGGATAATCTCTCTATTCTGTCCTGAAGACGAAGAGAGACCAAGCACGGACTCCGCACTTAAGGATGCCGTCAGAGTCTCGGAGAAACTTGCAGCCTACATACCGGATCTTTCCAAGATTGCAGAAAGGCTTGAAAGCGTCAGGACTGAGTTGGACGATATTGTATCGGACCTCAGGGAGAGAGAGGCTTCCGTAGAAGTATCCGAAGATAGGCTGCAGGAAGTTGACACTCGTCTTTCTTTCCTGTATTCACTGATGAAACGACATGGTGTAGCTGACATCGCAGGGCTGATTGCCTTGAGAGACTCTCTGCAGAAATCCATTACAGGAATAGAGGCTTCTGAGGAAAGGCTCTCAGAACTCAAATCTCAGGTAGAGTCCGAAAAGAAAGTCCACTCTGATATATGCAAGAAGCTGCATGAGGCAAGGACGAAGGTTACGGGGAAATTCTCAGAAGAGATCACATCGTCCATCCGTTCGCTTGAGATGGAAAGAGCCGTATTCGATGTGGTTCTCGACAAGGCTCAGCCTGGTCCGGATGGAAGCGACAGCGTCCTGTTCCGATTCTCATCGACCGGTAAGTCCCCTGAAGATGTAGCCAAATGTGCGTCAGGCGGTGAGATGTCCCGTATAATGCTCTGTCTCAAGGCTATGATGGCAAGATACGCCAAGATGCCTACTATGATATTTGACGAGATAGATACCGGTGTGTCCGGAAGCGTTGCTGACAAGATGGGATCAATGATATGTGCTATGGGCAAATACATGCAGGTATTTGCAATCACTCATCTGCCGCAGGTGGCTGCCAAAGGTGATGCCCACTATATCGTATCCAAGCAATACATCGGAGACAGAGCAGTCACCGATATCAAGAAGATTTCTGGAGAAGAGAGGGTCATGGAGATTGCCCGGATTCTCAGCGGCTCGAAAGTAAGCCCGGAAGCAATTGCCAATGCAAGATCGCTTCTTAAAGCTTAATTTTTCTATTTCTCAACTATCCTGACAGCGAAATCAGGACCGTATTCTATCCTTCTAATCCCGTAATTGACATATCCGCCACCTTCTGTTTTCCTTATAAGGAAATCCGTCTGCATCATCTGGCATTCTGGAGATTTTGCTACTTTCTCTATCCAATTGCTGCCATAAATTGCCTTGGACTTTATGAAGAAATAGGCCACATCATAGCCCTGATAGGCAAACGGTGTAGGCTCCGTACCGTAAAGAGCCCTGTAACGAAGTAGGAAGGACTTCACCCTTTGGCTGTCATAATCAACATAATATGCAGTGGAGACTCTTGCCGAAAGATTGTGCAGATTCTCCACATCTATGGTCTCGAATGATCTAAACTTTGAGGGAGCGTACAATATCACATTGTTGTCACGATAGACCAGCATGTCAAGATTACGCACAGCATCATTGACGAAAGCCTCGCTCTCGGAGTTAATCACCACTCGTACTGCCGGATGGCCAGCAAACATCGTAGCAAGAGAATTGACTGCAGTCCTACCCTCAAGAATAGTATATGCGAATCGAGACACGGGAACTGAAAGGTCGGAAAGGGCTGCTTCCATCTCTGCCATACCGGGAGTCTGGGCAGCATGCTTCTCTGTGATCACAACTACCTTGTCTCCTTGACGATATTCTTCCTCTATCCAAGACACAAGATCCGAATACTGGGTCTGTGAAGAAGTAGGGGCTTGGACCAATGCTGGGAATGATGCAACTAGGGAAGAAGCCTTATGATCGAGAGGAGAAATTACAGGTGTGGAGTGTACGTCCATAGAGAGGATCTTTACAAGAGACTCATTGTCCACTGGCCCTATGGAAAGGTCACTTGAAGAGAGTCTTTCCTGCGTCATAGGAACTGATTGCCCTGATACGTCATAGACGCTAAGATCAGTCTCAATACCCTCACTCTCAAGATCCTTGACAGCAAGAAGAACTCCGCTGTAGAAATCAAGATTACCTGAATTGGGCTCGTCCGAGGATGCATTGAAAGGCAGCATAAGAAGGGCGTTGACTTTTGATGTGCTATGATACTGCCCCTGCCAAGACGCTTGTCCTCTATCTGTCGGCTGAATCCGTCCAGGCTTGGATGCCGACGCTTGTCGCATTGTCTCTGGGGATGTGAAAGTAGCTGAAGCCGACTTCGCTGCATGGTCCATAGATGTGGAAGTATGGACAGCATGAGAAGACATTATAGATTCTACTTCTGCCTGAGTCGGGATACGGAGTTTCTGACGCCGCTTCAATGTCTGGCTTTCCAATCCATTGTATACCATCAGAACTTCTTTTGGCACAGAATACCTGTAAGCAATATCGTCAAGATCCTCATACCACTTGGTCACATGTACAAGCCCTTTCTTATGCTCATCCGCGGCATTTGTCACCGCAAATCGAGTGGCAGACTGCCCGCCGACTTCCTTAGTGCCACTGGATACCTGAGCCGAGGTAGAAGCTACTGATTGCCCTCCTATAGAGGAAGTTGAGCCTTTTACACCTGGAGCAGTATCTGTAGCAGAATCGACTCTGGCCGTAGAGCCGGACTGCGAAGCCTGCGATGACTGTCCCGCCGGATTAGTAGCACCTTTGACCGGTATCAGAATTATGGAATGATCCTTCAAACCCTCTTTGCGAAGATTGGTATCCTTGTTTGCATTGTATATATCTTCTACAGAGACTCCGTAAGCCCTGGCAATGGAGAATAAAGTCTGCCGCGGAAGCACCACATGGCTGTAATAGACATTTCCGTCTGCGCCTTTAACCTTCTCTGAAGAGACCGTGACAGGCGTCTGGGTATAATTCTGGGCGACTATACTGCCTGCTCCAACTATAAACAAGGCCGAAGCCATGAAGAATATAGACAATCTTGAATTCATTGCATACAAATTATATCGTCTTGGCAAAGGCTCTGAGATCATCACAGAAACGACTCCATGAAAGGCGGGACTTCTCCTTACGGATATTTGTCACGCATGACTCTCTGAGCAACGGATCGGAGAAAAACCGCCTGATCTCCTCACTTATGGCCTCTGGAGAGACTTCTGAAGCGACCAGTCCTGTACCTGTATCACCTATCGCTTGTCTGAGGCCTCCGACATCCGTAACGATCATTGGCACTTCAAAATGATAGGACACAGAGCTTATACCACTCTGTGTGGCGGACCTATAGGGCAGCACAGTAACATCTGCCGCTGAAAAATAAAGCTTGACATCATCATCCTTCACAAATCCCGGAAAGACATGAATCCTGCCTGCGGCTTCAGGCATAGCTTCAATAAGTTTGCTATATGGCTCGAAAGAGCCGTAAGGCTCTCCTGCTATTATGAGTTGGTATTCCTCTCCGAGCCCAGAGAATGCATTAAGAAGGATATCCAGGCCCTTGTACTGACGTATAAGACCGAAGAAAAGGATATTGCGCTTGCCGCTTAAAAGGCCGAGACGAGCCTCTGCTTCATTACGAGGAAGCTTCGCACCGAAATGAGAATAGAGCGGATGAGGCCGCATTATATATCTGGCATCGCTCCTTAGACTTACAAGATCTCTGCTGACTGCATCACACATGGTGACAAACCCGTCACACGAATACAGAAAATATCTCGTCAGAGCCTTATCTGCAAAATGGGCTTCATGCGGCACCACATTGTCAAGGATAGAGACCACCTTACAGCATTGTCCGACCTTGCCCTCTCTCCCTTGCTTACCGCCCTGTCTGACATGGCGCGCGACATAGCCCAACGAAGGAGCAAAATACGGCATCCAGTATCTCATCAGAAGAAGATCCGGGTTAAAATCCCTTATGACTGACGCCGTCTTGCACCACGTAAAGGGATTCGCCGAGTCAAGCACCCGAAAACTCTCTATCTTGACAGCCTGGTCATCTTCTGTCACATACTGAGTCTTGCCAGGGAACAAGAGTTCTGGATACTGTCGGGTAAAATTGAAAGCTCTGACAGTATCGGTCTTGCCCAACTCTCTGCACAACTCTGCATTGAACTGGGCTATACCACCTCTGTAAGGATAAAAACAAGACAGGATCGCTATCCTCATCTGTCTTTTGTCCTTATTTGGAATCTTTCTTGGATTTCTCCTTGACGTACTGGTCATTAAGTTTGATGATGATGTCATCGGTAACGTCAAGTGAAGAATCGGCAGCGGCTACAGGAGCTGGAAGAATGTCGCCCTGTGTAGCGAGTACCATTGAGTAATTGTTGTCGGCAGCATACTGATCAAGGAATTTCTTGATAGCGTCACCGATATTGTTAAGCATTACCTGCTGCTCCTCTGCTATCTCCTGGTTCTTTCTGTTCGTGAAATCAGCGAAATCATTCCTCTGCTGGTCGAGCTTCTGCCCCTGGACTTCAGCGGTAGAGCGGGTTATAAGTCCTTTGTTGAGCTTCTCCTGGAAAGAATTGATGTCACTCTGAAGCTTGCTTCCTCTTCTGTTGACTTCGTCCTGAATACCTTGAGCCTTGGAATCCACTACAGACCTGAGATCATTGGCCATATCGTACTCTTCGATAACCCTGTCGAGGTTGAAATACACGATAGAACCGCTCTTCGGTCCTGCGGCGGTACCCTCGCCATTGGTTTCGGGAGAGTCATTCCCCTTGCCTTTGAATGCAAAAAAAGCCACTACAGCCACAGCTACGAGAGTTATGACATTTAGAATCAATGATGTGTTTTTCATATTGTTACTATTGTTAATCCAACGAAGAGCCGTCTTGCAAAGCCAAGCCCACTTCCGACACTACGGCACATGTATACAAAGTTACTAAATTATCCGAAGTTTATGCTATTGTACTATCCCAAAAGCCAACATGAAGCACACTTTTCATGCGCACAAAATTTTCGCATTATGATTTATGTTTGTAACTTCATTCGTGAAAGGAAGATTCCAAGAAAACCTCGGGAAAAGATGATATATTCTGACTTGTTCATGGCGAAGAGATAACGGAGATAACGATAGATCCTTAGATAGACATACTTATAATACATTTATAATGAATAAATCGCATTTATTTACCTTAGGATTTGCCTTGGCAACATTGGTCCTTGGCGGACAAGAAATGTCTGCGCAAAAGACAAATTTCTCATTTACAGAGGCTTCGAAGCTTACCCTCATAGGCAAACTATTCCCTGACACTCCTAATCCTTACCACCGGATCGACACTGTCAAGTATAAAGGTTTCACCACGGGTGAGAACCAACAGGTAAGGGAGACATCCGGTGTGGCAGTGGTATTTAGGACCGACTCTCCGACAATCTCAGTAAAGTCTTCATTTGTGATGGCGTCATCGCCTGCAAACACGATGCATATAGCTTCCCGTGGATATGACCTCTACATCAAGAAAGACGGGCGCTGGCTATGGGCAGGATCAGGCTGTGCACCTCAGGGAAGGGACAACAATTACAACTGCGTGCTTGTGGATAACATGGACAAGAGTGAGAAAGAGTGCATGCTGTATCTGCCTCTCTACAGTGAGGAGAAATCCATCCAGATAGGAGTGGCCGAAGGCTCACATATCAGCAAAGGAGAAACTCCCTTCAGACACCGCGTGGGTATATTCGGGTCAAGTTTCACGCATGGGGCAAGTTGCTCAAGGTCAGGTATGACTTACCCTGCACAGTTCAGCCGCAACACGGGTATCCAACTTCTGAGCATAGCCTGCGACGGCAACTGCAAGCTCCAACCTTACTTCGCTACTGCCATTGCAGAGGCTGACTTTGAGGCCTTTATCTTCGACGCTTTCTCCAATCCCTCACCCAATATGATCAAGGAGAGGCTGTTCCCATTCATCGAGACAATCCAAAAGAGCCATCCCGGTAAACCACTGATCTTCCAACGTACCATCTATAGAGAAAGACGCAATTTCGACACTGCAACTGACCGCAACGAAAGCGCGAAGATGGCCATGGCCGATAGTCTTATGAAGATAGCCTGCACGAAATACAGCGATGTATACTATGTCGAGTGCACAAATGCCACCGACAAGAACCATGACAGCAGCGTAGACGGCACACATCCTGGAGACAACGGATACACCCTCTGGGCCGAATCCATCGAAAAACCGATCCTCAAGATACTCCGCAAATACGGAATTCAGTAACCAAGATTATTTCACCTCAAAGAACATTTCAAGAAATCAAAACAACTTCTAAGCAAAAGTCGAGGTTTATTTCAGAACTTGTGGATAGCAAGACCGGAGCGAAGTTTGGGCTCGAACCATGTAGTCTTGGGTGGCATTATGTTGCCGCTGTCAGCTATGTCTGTAAGCTGCTTCATAGAGACCGGATATAGCGCGAAAGCAACAGCCATCTCTCCAGAATCCACCCTTCGTGCAAGCTCACCAAGCCCCCTGATGCCACCGACGAAATCAATCCGCTTGTCAGTTCGCAGATCCTTGATACCCAAAATCTTATCAAGTACCCTGTCGGACAAGACGGTAACATCGAGACATCCTATAGGGTCATTGTCATCATATCGTCCGGGACGGGCCGAGAGAGAGTACCATCTACCCCCGAGATACATGGAGAACTCGTGAAGATGTGAAGGTTGGTAAGGCTCGGTTGAAGACTTGAACTCGATGATAAAGTCATTTTCAAGGGCCTTGAGGAAATCTTCCTGCGATAACCCTGCAAGATCCTTGACAACTCGGTTGTAGTCAATTATCTTCAGTTGGCTCTCGGGAAAGCACACAGCCATGAAATAATTGTACTCTTCCTCATTATCCCGAGTCCCAGAAGAGCGTCGTCTTTCGGCCCCCACCCTTGCTGCTGCAGCCGTACGATGGTGACCGTCTGCGACATAGAAATCACTGACCTTATCGGTGAAAAGTTCCGTAATCTCAGAAATAATGGAATCATCGTCTATAACCCAGAAATCATGACCGAAGCCGTTCTCATCTAAAAAAGAATACTCTGGAGCCGACTTGACGACAGAAGCCACAATCTTGTCTAGTCTCGCATTGTCCTTATAGGCAAAGAAGACCGGCTCTATATTCGCGCTTTGGATATCCACGTGCACCATACGATCATCCTCCTTCTCCTTGCGCGTAAGCTCATGTTTCTTGATACGTCCTTCGGAATAATCGTCAGTATGGGCACAAAGGACAATCCCATACTGAGTCCTGCCATCCATAGTCTGGGCATAGACATAGTAACAAGGCTTGGTATCCTGACGAAGCCAGCCTCTCTCCTGCCATTTGGCGAAATTGCTGACCGCCTCCTTGTATACTTTGGGGTCATGATCCGAGGGCATGGGATCGAAATCAATCTCCGGCTTAGTTATATGTAGCAGGGATTTCTCCCCTGCCATCTTCTTCGCCTCCTCTGAATTGAGCACATCATAAGGAGGGGCAGCCACCTGAGCCACTATATTTTTGGGCGGCCTAAGTGCCGCAAAAGGCTTCACTTTCACCATAATACAACTTATTTATTCACCCGGAACTCGGCTATACCGTCCTTGAAAAATGTAACTATCTGACGGGCAGCGGCAATACCGGCATTGAGATTGGCCTCGGCAGTCTGTGCCCCCATTTTCTTCGGAGTTGCAAATACACGCGTCCCGAACCTCTCCCTAAGAGTTGAGATATTATCCGGAGCAACATCAGCAGCATATTTAAGATCCTCACGCTGGGCGAGGACATTCTCAAGAGCCTGCTCATCGACAATCTCTTTGCGCGCGGTATTGATAAGCACTCCGCCTTTGGGCATAGACCCTATAAGATCAGTGCCAATAGACCCTATTGTAGTGGGTGTTGCTGGTATATGAACGGAGACGTAGTCGCAAGATTTATATAGGTCAGCCACATCCGATACGGGCTCAACCCCAGCCTCTCTTATGAATTCTACTGGGACGAACGGATCCGTCGCCTTAACTTTCATTCCGAGAGCCATTGCCTTTGAAGCTACCAACCTTGCGACATGACCGAAAGCTTGAAGCCCGAGAGTCTTGCCCATTATCTCAGATCCTGAGACAGGTGTGAACTGATTCCTTGCCATGAATATCATCAAAGCAATCACAAGCTCGGCCACGGCATTTGCATTCTGTCCCGGAGTATTCTCCACAACAATCCCATGCTCGGAAGCAGCCTGAAGGTCCACATTGTCATAGCCTGCACCGGCTCTCACAACTATCTTTAGCTTAGGAGCCGCTGCTAAAAGCTTGTCAGTCACCTTATCAGATCTAACAATCAAGGCATCTGCATCCTTTACTGCATCCATCAGCTGCGAGACGTCCTCATATCGCTCAAGAAGAACAGCCTCAAGCCCAGCATCGTGCAAGATATTGCAAATTCCTTCAGAAGCAGCCTTTGCAAAAGGCTTCTGCGTCGCAATCAGAACTTTCATGACAGAGATCATTTATGTTCATTTTCAAAATCCTTCATCGCTGCTACCAAAGCCTCAACATCCTCAACCGAGCAGGCATTGTAAATGGAAGCCCTGAAGCCACCTACAGAACGGTGTCCCTTGATGCCGACAATTCCTCTTGTCTTGGAGAATGCAAGAAAGTCATCCTGCAAGGATTCATACCCCTCCCCCATCACGAAACATACGTTCATTATAGACCGGTCTTCCTTCACTGCAGTACCGCGGAACATGGTGTTGCGATCGATCTCGGCATAGAGAATGTCTGCTTTCTGCTTGTCAACCTTGGCTATAGCCTCGACTCCACCTATGCCTTTGAGCCATTTGAGAGTCTCATTCATCACAAAGATGGAGAATACAGGCGGAGTGTTGAACATAGAGCCTTTATCAATATGATTTCGGTAATCAAGCATGGCAGGGATATACCTGCTGACCTTGCCGAGGGCATCCTTGCGGATAATTGCGAATATAACACCGGCAGGACCGACATTCTTCTGGGCACCGCCATAGATCAGGGCATATTTGGAGACATCCACCGGACGACTCATTATATCAGATGACATATCTGCAATAAGAGGTACGGGAGAATCTATATCCTCATGGATCTCGGTTCCGTAGATTGTATTGTTGGTAGTTATATGGAAATAGTCTATATCCGAGGGGATCTCATACCCTTTGGGGATATAAGTATAGTTACGATCCGCTGAAGATGCCAATGCATATGCCGAGCCGATACCCTGCGCCTGTACGAGAGCTTTGTGTGCCCAGACACCTGTATCCAGATAAGCAGCCTTGTGCTCTAAGAAGTTCATCGCTACATACAGGAACTGAAGGCTCGCTCCTCCGCCAAGAAAAACCACTTCGTGTGTATCAGGGATATGAAGCAACTCTTTCCACAATGACCTAACCTCATCCATCACCTCACCCCACTCTTTGGAGCGGTGGGACACGGACAATACTGACACTCCCGTGCCTTTGAAATCTTTCAGGGCTTCTATGGACTTGTCGATCGCCTGCTGAGGCAGAAGACATGGACCGGCATTAAAGACATGCACCTTATTCATAATATAGAATATTAATTATAAACCGTTGTAAAGATAATGATTATTTATTATAGTCCAAATTATTCGATGAAATTGTTGCCGAAATCTCCGCATATCCAGACCGGAATAACCCGCCTCTAATGGCCTTCATTATTCATCATACATGATTGCCTGCAAGCTCCGGTCCTGATTAGGAGACTGCTAACGGTAGCCAAGCAGACATGCTATGACGGCCATCCTCACATACATACCGTTGCGGGCCTGTTGGAAATAATATGCGTACGGGGTATCATCGACATCTGTGGCAATCTCATTGACTCTTGGAAGCGGATGAAGAATCTTCATATTCGGTTTCACTCCCCCAAGCATGGAAGCTTTCAGTTCATAAACGTCTTTTACCCTATCATAGTCTTCCTTCGAGGGAAAACGTTCCTGTTGCACTCTTGTCATGTACAATATGTCGCAGTCGTTGAGATGGCTTTCGAGGGAATCTGTCTCTTCATAGCTTATATGCTTATTATCAAGCATTTCAGTATATTTACGAGGCATTTGCAGCTCTTCAGGGGCCGTAAATATGAAATGAGGGTCAAACCAAGACATGGCCTCCGAGAGAGAATGCACGGTACGTCCGTATTTAAGATCACCCACCATATTGACAGTAAGATTGTCAAGTCTTCCTTGCGTCTGTCTTATCGTGTAGAGGTCGAGCAGAGTCTGTGTAGGATGCTGGTTGGCCCCGTCTCCGGCATTGACTACCGGCACGGGAGATACTCCCGCCGCTATAGCTGCCGCCCCTTCTTGAGGATGACGCATAACGATCATATCCACATAGTTAGACACTATCTTTATTGTATCCTCGAGGGTTTCTCCTTTGCTGACACTCGTATTGCGAGTATCAGAGAAGCCTATAACCCTTGCACCCAATCTGTTGATCGCCGCCTCAAAAGAGAGCCTGGTTCTTGTGGAAGGTTCGAAGAAAAGACAGGCTATCACTTTGCCGGAGAGAAAATTTTGCTCCCTACATTTCTCAAATTCCTTGGCAACATCCAAGATATGCAGGATCTCGTCCTTGCCTAAATCCTCGATTGATATAAGATTCTTTTGCATATTATGTATTTATTTACTTCACCGAATCGCAATCTTACAAAAGACAACTCCGGGTTTGTACTACGTTTGCCTTACGTCACAGCCCCCTATCTTGGAGAGCCGTGCGAGGAAATCCGCCTCGGCCGAGAGCCTTATGGCAACTTCCATACTGCAACTCTCACCGAAATCCTGCTTCTCTGGCACGATTCCGTAATCTTTGACAAGTTTCATCACGCTATTCATCTGCTGATAGCCAAACTTGATATCATAGCGGTTAGTGGCCACTTTGGTTATAATATTGGCATTAGCTATTGCATCTGCAGACGCAGACTTATAGGCTTTTATAAGTCCAGGGACACCGAGTTTTATCCCGCCGAAATAGCGCACTACCACTATAAGTATGTCACTGAGGGAATGCGAGTAAATCTGCCCTAAAATAGGCCTTCCGGCGGTAGAGGATGGCTCTCCATCATCATTCGCGCGGAACTTGTCGCCCTTGTAGCCGATACGCCATGCATAACAATGATGCCGGGCATCATAATACTCCTTCTTCAGCGAAGCTACAATCTCCTTGGCTTCATCTTCCGAGACCACAGGCCACGCGAGGGCAATGAAACGGCTTCCTTTGTCCTTATAAAGGCCCTGAGACAGGGATTGTATGCTGAGATATGTATCTGTCTCCACTGAAAGATGAACAATAACTTCAAATTTACTAAATTCCAAAAAATAACAAGCATCATCCTATCCGAATCAAGATCTGAATAGATTTTTTCTTCTCTTATGCTTGGCAGGCCATAGGGCTATTCATAAGGATTTTTTAGTAACTTTGAACTCTGACTTCAAAGAGGCCGACACAGCAAGTCCGATTTCAGGCCTCTGATTACTTGATAAAACAGATATTATATATGGTTCTTAGATTCAGGGTATCGCTGCCTGGTATCAAAGGGTTTGCGAGAGTTTACGAGTTGAAGCCGAATACGACTTTGTACGAATTTCACAAGAGGATGAGGGATGACATGGATTTCCCACATGACCAGTTGATACAGTTCAAGGGGCTCGACAAGAAAGAGAAACTTGTAGCAAGATATGGCATGTTCGACCTGGGCAACGGAGCGGCCGATGAAGTGTCCGTAGCAGATACTGTAGCCAAGGGAATAGCATCGTTCGTTTATTTCTATGACGTGACAGACCGCAAGAGCGTCATTGTGACATACGAAGGAGAGGTAGAGGAGAGACCAGGAATCACATATCCGGCACTGGTAGAGACTAAGGGGCCTAATCCAATCGAATTCGAGAACGGATACGTGGCATACGAAGACTTGCCGGACGAGCAGAAGCACCTTCCTGGGGAGAGTTCATGGGGCAAATCCGACAAGTCAACGGAAGACAAGGACGATGATGATGACGATGTAGATGACATCCCTGATGAGGACGACGATGACGATGATGACGATGATGAGAAGGACGACATCAAGTCATCGTACGATGAGGACAGCGATGTGATCTACGATGGGTCGGAAGACCTGAGCCTGTAATGCCGGACAAAAGACTGATCATAGTCACAGGCCCTACTGCCGTGGGGAAGACAGACTATTGCATCACTCTGGCACGCAAATATGACTCACCTGTCATCTCCTGTGACTCCAGACAAATCTACCGGCAGATGAAGATAGGCACGGCTGTACCCTCGGACGAAGAGCTTGCAGCCGTAAGACATTATTTCATAAGGGAGCTTGACATCACTACTCCTTATTCGGCCGGGCAATACGAGATTGACGCACTTGCTCTAATACGGAGGCTTTTCACTGAAGGTCATGACACATTAATAATGGCCGGAGGCTCAAGCTTCTACGTCGAGGCGATCAGACACGGTCTCAGCACGATACCGGACACTCCGCCCACTTTAAGGCAAGAGTTATCTTCCCTCCTCAAAAGTAACGGCTTACAGAGCCTTGCAGACGAGCTAAGGAGGCTTGACCCTAAAGGTTGGGAAGCAGTCGACAGACAAAACGGACAGCGCGTTCTTCGTGCTCTCGAAGTAGTACGGATGACAGGACGATCTTTTACCGCTTTCAGACAATATGAAGCGAAAAAAAGGGAATTTTCAATCAAGACAATCTGTCTAGACAGGCCAAGGGAAGAGCTATACAGGAGAATCGATGCAAGAGTCGATGCTATGATAGAAGAAGGACTTATCGAAGAAGTCAGGAAGCTCGTGCCTTATAAAGGGCTTAACGCTTTACACACAGTAGGATACACAGAGATATTCGACTATCTCGACAACAAAATTCCGCTCGAAGAGGCCATAAGGCTCATCAAGCGGAATACTCGACATTATGCCAAGAAGCAACTCTCCTGGTGGAGACGCGCTGAAGACATAGAGTGGCTCTTTCTGTAACCGACAACCTATTGCTGTAAACGCCTTCGGGCGACTATAACAAGGCTGCTGTCGGAAATCTGCAGATCAGAACGGCAAATCGTCAGCTGGTCCAGAACTAACCTCTGATGCAGCCGGGTTCACTGCGGAAGGGGCAGCAGAAGTCGGTGCAAAACCTGCAGGCTGATCACCGGAGTAAGGTTTGGAGGCCTGTTGAGGTGCAGACGGTGCAGACCCACCCTGATATTGAGGCTGTGCTGCAGCTGCATCCTGATACTGGGGATATGCAGGTGCTGAAGACTGGCTGCCAGGGACTATTCTCCAAGCTCTTAGATCCGTATACCAGCGTCCGTTATATTCACGGCTTGACACATTGAAAGACACTGTGACCTCGTCACCGATCTTGAACTTGCCCAAGTCAGCAACCTTATCCGGTCCCCATACACTGAAGCAAGCCTTAGCTGGATAGTTTCCTTCCTTATATTCAACGACAAATTCTTGCTTAGACCACTCGCCCTTTGAAGATGTACCACTCACTACTGCAAGCTTCTGATCTATTTTGCCTGTAAGTTCCATTTCCTATTCTATGAAGCTGTAAATAAACCTGTATTGCATTCCTGAAACGGACATTCCGCATCGGAAACTTACAAATTTAATCATTTCCACCCGAAAAACGTACCAGATTTCCAACATTCATTTCATTATGATAGCCATAGCTATTTTGCCATCCCACTCCATACTTTGTCAAATATAATTACTAACTTTGCAAGGATTTGCGAAAACGAAAACATTAAAATTGTTATAACAATGAACTCAAAAAAAATCCTCGCCGCATTTGCGATAATCGCTCTTGCAGCATCATGCACGTCAGCGAATAGCGGAATGACATCTTCCGATACCGACTCTACTGCCACCAAAGCCGCAGCCGTCACTCCTGCTAAGCCCGTAAATCCCAAATCTCTGCTTCCTTCAAGTTCAGAGATTGACTCTGTAAGCTACCTTATCGGTGTCAATTTCGGCTCTTTCATCAAAGGCTACAACTTCGGAGACGATCTCAACTATGCACAGATCAAGAGGGGTATCAAGGATTTCCTCAATGCTAAAGGAAAATACACAGACTCTACATATGCAGAGCAGTTCAAGATTAACCCTGAGAAGATCAACGACATGTTCAATGCCTTCCTCGCAAAGAGAAGTGACTACACTAAGGCAGTCAACAAGCAGAAAGGCGAGAAATTCCTCGCAGAGAACAAGAACAAGGACAGCGTACAGACATCCGTATCCGGACTTCAGTACATCATCCGTAATGCTGGCAATGATGTAAAGCCGGGCCCGACAGACACAGTATATGTACATTACAAGGGTACTCTTCTTGACGGTACTGTATTTGACGAGTCTCCTAAGAATGCTGAAGGCACACGCCTTATGCTCAACAGGGTAGTTCCAGGTTGGACAGAGGGTCTGCAGCTTATCGGTGAAGGCGGTAAGATGAGGCTTTTCGTCCCTTCCGAACTCGCATACGGAGAGAACGGTACTCGTGGCATCGAGCCTAACTCTACTCTCATCTTCGACCTTGAGCTTGTAAAGGTCAATAAATTTGTCCCCAAGCCTGAAGAGAAAGACAACAAATAAGAGCTACTCACGCTGTAGCACTATCATAAAAAAGACGACCTGTCATCTAGGCCGTCTTTTTCTGTATACTTCGTTCGCCTCGATAAAAGAACGCTGAAAGATCGTGAGCCATGAGAACGAACCATGCGCAGGTGAAACGCAGGATTCTAAAAATAGGCATTTCCGAAAATATTTATAATTTTGCAATGATTTGGACAAGCTAACACAACATAACAACAGATGAAAACCTTAAAAAGCTTGTGCGTGGTATTCTCTGCAGCTATCCTGTCATCATGCTCTTCGCAAGAGGCTGATAGCACAGGACAAGGTGAGACCGAGGTAACGATAAGCCTCGAAGCAGATGCTTCGCATAACCTCAAAGCAAAGTCTACAGAGACGGATCTTCCCGATATAGCGGACTTTACGGTTGAGATTTTCAGGACTCCTGCCGGGACAAGGCTCTTTAGGGATACGTATGCAAATGCAACATCCCAGCCTATCCGCCTTAACGGAGGAGACTTTCTCTTGTCGGCATTTCACGGTGACTCTCTCAAGGCCGGATTTGACGCAGCTTTCTATCAGGCCAAAGTTCCGTTTAGGATAGATGTTGGACAGAAAAAGGTAAATGTAAGCGGCACGGCCCGCCTTGCAAACGTCAAGGTAACAGTCAATTACGGCCAGAATCTCACCAAGTATTATGACCGGTATCTCTCCTCCCTGTCCACAGACAAGACCGGAATGAATGCTAATGATACCCTTACTTTTGTATCGGACGAGACGAGAGCGGGCTACATCCCTGCCGGGAAGCTCACATATAGACTCTATGCCTCGCTTCCTGGGGAGAAGATGAAATACTTCCATACTGTGATAGATGCCACGGCCAATGATTTCATAACCCTCAACGTGGACACAAATCCTCTCCAGGGCAAAGTCACTATAGGCATTGTAATCGACAACTCGACCGACACCCTGCACAAGGAGATCACACTGGACCCGACTGACGCCTCCACAGACAAGCCTGCATTTAGCCTGAGTAGCGATCTGGACGCTGGGACAGTAGAATTCTACGAAGGAGACAACCTTGAAAGCACGATCGCAAGTATCGACTCCAAGGCTGGATTCTCCTCAGCCCACCTTGACATCAGTTCAGAATATCTGAAAGCCAAAGGTATACCAGAAAGTATCGACTTGATGTCCGAAGACGCGGCCGTAGTGAATAGTCTCTCTAATCTCGGCATAGACATTATCAAGGTAGAGCCGGACAGTAGGTTCGGAGGAGTGTATTTCGGTGGCCTGAGTGACAAGATGAAGTATGAGGAGAATCCATTCGAGGGAAGTTTCACACTCAATGTAACTGACAAAAATGGAGTTCAGGCAACAAGCAAGGCATTTTCTCTGAAAATGTTGAAGAGCGAGGCTGCAATAGCGATCGAGCCCGGTGACATATATTCAAGGAGCGTGCGCGGTATCTCCATTGACGTCAGTGCCGGAACGGTCAGCAAATATACCCTGCAATATCGCAAGAATGGCGGTGAGTGGACCGCTGCCGAGGGTACTGAGGTTTCCGGGAGCAGCATAAATTTCGCAAAGATAGGAGGTCTCAACCCGTCATCTGGATATGAATTCAGGGCCATATACAACGGCAATCCTGCCAACTCGACACAAATCGTCAAAATCACGACAGAGAATGCAGGGCAGCCGGAGAATGCTGATTTTGAGGATTGGTATCACAAGCAAGTCTATAAGAAGACTATCTGGTCTATCGGTACCACAGGCCTTGGCATTGACGAGTGGTGGGTATCAAAGAACACCTCCGCATATTGGGGTACACGAAATCCTCTCACCACATCCCAGAGAAGTGGAGTCTCCTGCTACTACACTTCGTTCTCAGGGACTATCGAGGACAAAGCCGGACACACCGGTAGCGCAGCAGAGATAAGCACTTTAGGTTGGGGAGAAGGCAACACATTTACCAACACAATGACCGGTGTATTCATCTACAACAAGACAGCCGGCATGCTGTTCATGGGAGACTATGACCTCAGTGCCAAGAAAGAGATTCTCGGACGCCCCTTCAGCTCACGTCCTGACTATCTCGACTTCTGGTATAAGTTCACTGGGATTAAGGGCGAGGCATACAAAGCATACATTGTAGTTGAGAACAGGGACGGTGGCATTATCACAGAACTTGGCAGGGCCGAACTTACCGGCAATGACAACGTATCCGAATTCAAGAAAGCACACCTCAAGATCAATTACACCAACACGGCTCTTAAGGCTACGCATATGTACATAGCGTTCATATCCAGCACGGCGGAAGATCCTCAAGTTACAAATAAGATAGGAAGCAAAGGCGCATTTGACGGATACAGCGATGCTAAATATATAGGCAATGTACTGACAATAGACGATGTAGAACTCATATATGAATAGTAAAGGCATGAAAAAGATATTATTTGCAACACTTGCTGCAGCCGCTGTCATTGCAGGCTGCAAAAAGACAGAGACTGACGGGCAGACCGGACAGTTCATACTGAAGGAAGCCACGGCTGACTCCTCACTCAATGACAAGGAAATAGACACCAAAGCCATGCCTTCCGAGGCCGCAGATGTCAACACCTTCAATGTAACTATCGCCAACGATCTCAAAGGCGGATTCAATAAGACTTACAAATACTCTGAGATTGTCGGAAAGGCTATCGACCTCCCTACCGGCAACTACACACTTACAGCGTCATCACCTGAGGGGAAGAGCGCGGCATGGGATCAGCCTCTCTTCATTGGAGAGAAAGGATTTACTGTAGTAGGCGGTGCTGTCTCCCCTGTCACTGTAAAATGCAGCCTATCAAATGCCGTAGTGACCGTAAAATGCTCAGATACATTCCTTTCTGAACTTAGCGAGTTCGAGATCAAGGTGACCGGTAGCGATGGCAACTTCCTCGTATGGAACAAGGACAACATTGACAACACCGGTTATTTCACTCCCACAGATCTTGCGGTACAGATAGACGGAAAGCGTACTCTTGACGGCTCTGAGGCGTCTGTGACAGGCAATATTCGCGAAGTCAAGGCAAAGGATCATATAATTCTCAATGTGGATGCAAAAGTCGTGGGACAAGTCCAGTCTATAACCGTGACCGTGGACGGGAGCGTAAACGAGCGCAATGAGGACATCATGGTGGGCGGATTCGATGAGATTCCTATCCCAGACCCAGATCCCAAACCAGATCCAGACCCAGATCCCAAACCAGATCCCAAACCAGATCCCAAACCGGCAGCCCCGACTATTTCATGGCCCTCCAATCCTGACTTCTCCCCTATGGAGATAAGCGCGAGCATGGATGTCAACCTTAAGATCACGGCTCCAGGGAAGATCAAGACATTTGCAATAGACGTGAAGTCAGCAACTCTGTTCAGCACACTTTCCCTCATGGTAAGCCCGGCATATATTGATTCTGCCAAAGGAATTGTCACCCTTGACCTTATTGAGGACGCGACATGCATCAAGAACATGTCTCAGCTAGGCATACCTACAGGAGACGAACTGAAAGGAGCTACAGAGAAAGATTTCGCACTCTCTCAGCTTGTGCCGTTGATTGCCGCCCTCAATCCAACTCCAGACTCCGACCATATATTCACCCTCAAACTAAGCGATGAGGAAGGACAGACTTTGGAGAAGGCTCTGACTTTCCATTATACAGGAAAATAAAGATTTCTCAGCATGAAAGCCGACAAACTGATATTAGGGCTGGCTGTCATCGCCTGCGCCTGCAACCGGGATACCGTCAGAGAAGGAGAAGGTTATCTTGCTATAAGCCCTCTTGAGGACAAATCCACAGTTGAGGTCTCGACCAAAGCTGTTGACGCAGCCTCAAGCCCGTTCATACTGAAAATCTACGAGGGAAAGGAGTTGGTGCAGACTGTGGATGACCACAGAACTCTCTTTGACAACCCGTTGATACTCAATTGTGCAACCTACACTGTGCAGGCATACAACCGTGAGGAAAATGAGGCCATCATGGACTCTCCAAGATATTTCGGGGAAGCAACCGTCAAGATAAATAACAACGAGACATCCAACACTGACATCATCTGCCAGCTCTCGGACGTATTAGTAAGCCCGTCGTTCAGCGACGAGCTCAAGGCTGCGTTCACCGATTACTCGCTTGAAGTGAGCAACGGAAAGGGAAACCTTGTATGGAGCGAGAAGGAAGGGACACTCGGCAAGACTGGGTATTTCAAGGTAAGTGACTCGCTGATATGGACCCTCAGCCTTACCAACAAGGCCGGAAGGAAATTCAGCAAGAGTGACAAATATACCGGCCTCAAGGCTCGCCAGCACTATGTCTTGGATTTCAAAGCAACTACAACAGACCCAGAGAGTGGGGCTGCAGGACCTATCAAGATTATTCTTGACGACGGCATGACAGAAAGGAGCTTCGACCTTCTGCTTGACTTCACGACTACAGATGCAGAAGTGAATGGAGCAGACGTATGGGCAGCCTACGCGGACATCACAGGTATATTTAAGAACGAGACGGTACCGGAGGGATTTGGACTTGAATACAAGAAGACGGCCGATGATAGTTGGACGGCATTTGACGGAGAGATCAAGACAGATACAAAAGCAAAGTCATTTTCTGCAAGAATCACCGGATTGGAGAGTTCAACGGCCTATGTGGTAAGAGCCAAGACCGCAGAAGGCAAAGGCAAGAGGGAATATTCATTCACCACTGAGACTGCCGAAGTGCTACACAACATGAGTTTTGACGCATGGTACACTGACGGAAGTTCACCTATGCCCAATGCTTCAGCCGGATACAAGGTATGGGACTCAGCCAATCCAGGTTCGGCAAGTTTCGGCGTTGTCCCGACAAATCCTGAAGCAAGTCATCTTGCTGTAACAGGCACAGGTAAGAAAGCGGCAAAACTTGAGAGTATGAATGCTCCTCTTGTCAACTTCGCCGCAGGCAACATATACACCGGACAGTTCGGGGGGACTATCATGAGTCTGAGCAATCCCGGAGCCAAGCTTAACTGGGGTGTACCTTTCAGATCCCGTCCTCTTGCCCTCAAAGGGTATTTCGACTACAGGCCCGTTGCTATCAACCAAACTGACGGAAGCCACGAATACTTGCGCGACAAACCTGACACCTGCCAGATACAGATTTTCCTGACTGACTGGAAGTCCCAGTTCGAGATAAATACTGCGGAGAAGAGATTCGTCAACGTTAACGACAAATCTATAATCGCCTACGGCAAGATAGAGTCCGGAACTCTAACTTCAACAAAGACAGGATTAGTCAATGGATACGAGCCTTTCACTATCAAGCTTGAATACAGGGACAAGACCCGCAAACCGACCATGATCGTGATCGTGGCATCCGCAAGCAAATACGGGGATTATTTTACAGGTGGCAAGAACAGTATCCTGTATCTTGATGAGTTCGAGTTCGTTTACGATCCTTCAGAGCTCAATTCAAAATGATTAAGATGAGACATATCATATTCATAGCAGCGACGGCCATGGCCTTTTTCTCCATGGTCTCCTGCAATCTTGACAATGACACACGATACCCAGACGTGCCGGCTGACATAACTGTTTTTGAGGTCAAGGGGCAGAAGTCATCGACTATCGACCCCAACAATCTTAGTGTGACAGTTGACTTGCCAGAGGAGGCAAATACGGAGTCTCTGGAGATAGCAAGGTTTAAGTTCACAGAAGGGGCACAGTGCAAGACTCCAGGCATGGAAGCAGGCTCTAAGATCGACCTTAGCAAAGACATGCACGTTGTCCTGTACCGCTATAAGGAATATGTATGGACCATCTCGGCCACCCAGAAGGTTGAAAGGTATGTCCATTGCGAGAGACAAGTCGGAGATGCAGTCATAATTCCTTCAGAGAAGAAAATCAACCTCACAGTCACTCCTGACAAGACCAGCTATATTGACGTGCGTACCAAACTGGAGATCACCGACATGAAGCTCGGCAGGACGGGCTCCAAGGTCATCTCCACAACGGACAACAAAGGCGTAACCACTAAGATAGAGTCTTTTCCTGTCATTCTCGACTGCTTCTACGAGCGTACTTTCACTGTCGAAGAAGACGGCAAGACCTACGACTGGAAAATGATTGTCTTGACTTCCGAAGACTGACGGAAGAGACTCTATCTCAGGTATTACCCGATCTCTGAACCATTGTGAAGGACTTCTGCAGGAGTGATGTAGCGCATCTTGCCATCGCCCTGCTTTGCCATGAGTATCATTCCCTTCGACTCTATGCCGAAGATAACGCGGGGCTTGAGATTGGCAAGGATGCATATCTGCTTGCCTACGATGTCCTGTGGGGTATAGAACTCTGCTATGCCGGATACTATGACACGCTTGTCGATCCCCGTATCGATTGTTAGTTTCAGCAATTTGTCAGATTTTGGAACCTTGACGGCTTCAAGTACTGTAGCTGTACGTATATCCATCTTGCCGAAATCATCGAAAGTCACCTCGTCCTTCTGCGGTGCAACCATATTTGCAGCCGCGGCCTTGGCTGCTGCCAAGTTAGCAGCCTTAATCTCCTCAAGCCTCTTGGTCTGAGCCTCAACCACACTGTCCTCTATCTTGGAGAACAGAAGTTCCGCCTCTCCGATAAGATGGCTTTCTGGAAGAAGATTGTCCTGCCCGAGCATATCCCATGACAATACCACGCCATCACCGGAAGTCCTAGCCTGATCGTCTGGCACAGTATGCAAGGCACGGCTCTCACCTTCCTTGTATATATTGTCACTGTCAGTATCTGACTCGCCATGCCTATGGTCAAAACCGGCATTGACACCGACATTTAATATCCTGCGAAGTTTCTCTGCTGAGAAAGGCAGGAATGGCTCAAAGGCAAGAGCCAAGTCGGCACAGATCTGAAGCGATACACGGAGTATGGAAGCAGCCCTGTTCATATCTGTCTTTGCAACTTTCCAAGGCTCTGTATCCGAGATGTATTTGTTGCCTATACGAGCCATATTCATGGCTTCCTTGAGAGCCTCACGGAAATGGAAACCTTCAAGATAGTTTTCCAAAGCCTTGCGGCACTCTGGGATCTGTGCAAGTGTCTGCCTGTCAATCTCCTCCGGCTTGAGGTCTGCCGGCACCTTGCCTCCGAAATACTTGTGCGTCAGAACGACAGCTCTGTTCACGAAATTGCCGAACACGGCCACAAGCTCACTGTTGTTGCGCTGCTGGAAATCCTTCCATGTGAAGTCATTGTCCTTGGTCTCAGGAGCATTGGCACAGAGCACGTACCTTAGCACGTCCTCCTGTCCGGGGAACTGCTCAAGATACTCGTTGAGCCACACGGCCCAATTGCGTGAAGTGGAGATCTTGTCCCCTTCTAGATTGAGGAACTCGTTGGCCGGGACATTGTCAGGCAGGATATATCCGCCATGCGCCTTAAGCATCGAAGGAAATACAATGCAATGGAATACTATATTGTCCTTGCCTATGAAATGTACAAGCCTCGTGTCCTCGTCCTGCCACCATTTCTTCCATGATACAGGCAAGAGCTCTTGAGTATTGGAAATATATCCGATAGGAGCATCAAACCACACATACAGCACCTTGCCTTCAGCACCGGGAATCGGAAGCGGTACACCCCAGTCAAGATCTCGGCTTACAGCGCGGGGCTGAAGATGGGCGTCAAGCCATGATTTGCACTGGCCGTAGACATTGGTCTTCCACTCCCTGTGCTGTTCCAAGATCCATTCGCGAAGCCAAGGTTCATAGCGGTCAAGCGGGAGATACCAGTGCTTGGTAAGCTTCTTTACTGGCTTGCTTCCACTGAGCTTCGACTTCGGGTCTATCAGTTCTTCCGGGCTCAAAGTACTTCCGCATTTCTCACACTGGTCACCATACGCATTTGGATTGCCGCACTTGGGACATGTACCGACAATATACCTGTCAGCAAGGAAAACCTTTGCCTCGGGATCATAGTACTGCTCGGTTTCCTTCGTTATGAATTTGTCGTCATCATAAAGTTTCTTGAAGAAATCAGCCGCATTCTTCTCGTGAACCTTGGAAGTCGTGCGGGAATATATGTCGAAATTTATACCTAATCCCGTAAACGAGTCTTTTATGATCCTGTGATATTTGTCCACTATATCCTGAGGACTTACGCCTTGCTTCTTGGCAGCAATTGTGATCGGCACACCATGCTCGTCACTGCCGCAAACATACAGCACATCCTCGCCTTTCATTCTAAGATAACGGACATAGATGTCGGCAGGCACATACACTCCTGCCAAATGTCCTATATGCACCGGCCCGTTGGCATAGGGCAAGGCACAGGTAACAAGTGTCCTCTTGAATTTCTTATCCATAATCATAAATATTTTCTATTGTATCCGCCCGACTTTATTGCACACGTCCAAGTCTCTGAATTATCCGCTTGCGGAGCTGGGCGGTCGCCTGAAGCTCTCTAAGCAAGGCAAATTGCTCATTCACGACATCTTCCGTCTGATCACAACGGCGCAGACTGCTGAGCCTTGAAGTGATATCCATCTCCTTCATCTTGACTTTCATTGAATTGTACACTAAAATAGCCTTGGGCACAGTCATTACCAAATATGAAGGCAGTGCAGTCATTGATGCTGTAAAATTTTTGACCGTGATCATATACTTGTTGTCCACAAGTGAAGCAACCGTATCTGCCACTTCTCTGTCCGGCTCATCCATAAGCTTGCGGAGAATCTCGTCATTGCTTATATAGTCAGACGAATCATACAGCGCAAAATAAGCCTTGGATATACGGGCATATATACTGTTCTCGAAGCCGTTTTCCCCGATAGCCGTCCTTATGAAGTCAGCAACCAGAGGCGTAGACTCGCTGTCGTAATATTCCGAATCCGATTCAAACTCCAAAGGAAAAAGGCCATAGTTGAGTATCAGGCCGATAAGATCCTTCTCAGCCGGTGCAATCACCGAATTCTCGATACCTGCACGAGTGGCAGCAGTAGGACTATCCTGAGTCTGCGCGACGGTGGAAGCATCTCCAGAAGAGAGCTGCCCTTCCTTGCGCCTATTCCTCTCCTCTGCTTTTCTCACCTCGTCAAGCATCCCAAGCCTGGTAGTCGTAATACGAGAATATATTACCTGCTCATCTATGCCAAATCTGGATGCCGCGTACTGTACATAGACAGCTCTCTTGATCTGATCTGGGATCAAGGCGATCGTATCCGCTATATCATTGATAAGGGAAGCTTTCTTTATAGGATCACCACCTGTCTGAGACAGAAGCAGATCCGTCTTGTAGGATATGAAATCCTTCTCATTGGCATCGATAAAAGCCTGGACTTCATCAAGAGTATGCTTTCTCGAATACGAGTCTGGGTCATCACCATCAGGTATCAGGACTATACGCACATTCATATTCTCCTTGAGTACCAGACCAATACCGCGCAGTGCCGCATGTATACCGGCAGCATCACCGTCATACATTATGGTGATATTGTCGGTAAATTTCTTAATGAGCCGAACCTGAGGCGTTGTCAGAGACGTGCCACTCGATGCCACTACATTAGTAATTCCAAGTTGGTGCATTGACAAGACATCCAGATACCCTTCTACAAGAAAACATTTGTCCTTACGGGAAATCTCACCCTTGGCAAAATAAATCCCGTACAGGGAATTGCTCTTGTCATAGATCTCTGTCTCGGGAGAATTGACATATTTGCCTATTCCGGCCTCTTTATAGTCGCTTCTCAGAGTCCTGCCACCAAAGGCTATTACGCGCCCGCTCACAGAATGTATCGGGAAAATGACGCGATCATAGAACTTGTCTGAAAGGGTACCGTCATTTCTCTTGATGCAGACACCGGCAGCGAGGAGAAATTCTTCCTTGTAGCCCTTTGCCAAGGCATCGTTCGTAAGAGTCCTGCCTCCGCTTGGAGACCACCCAAGACCATATTTCTCGATTGTAGAGTCTTCTAAGCCTCTGCTCTTGAAATACCTGTAACCCACAGCCCGGCCTTCTTCCGTCTTAAGAGACGCCTTGAAGAACTCCTGCGTATAGTCCATCACAAGTAGCAGACTCTCCCTCCTCTGCCTTGCTGCAATATCCTCCGCCGTCTCCTCCTTCTCATGAACCTCTATGCCATATTTGTCAGCGAGATACCTCAACGCCTCGACATATGACATATTCTCATGTTTCATCACGAAGCCGACAGCTGTGCCGGATTCTCCGCAGCCGAAACATTTGAAAATCCCTTTTGTAGGCGATACATGGAAAGACGGGGTCTTCTCATTGTGGAACGGACAGCATGCGACATAGTCGGCCCCACGTCTTCGCAGAGACACGAAATCACTCACGACCTCTACAATCTGGGCCGTGTCAAGTATCTTGTCTACTGTCTCTTGAGGAATCATGGACGTTCTCCTACTGCTCGTCTACCTTGTGATATTCAACGTCTTTGATACCATCATTTCCTATATGGCCACTGTCAGTGTCATCCTCTCCCGGGAACTTGATGTCGTATTCCTCCTTTGCCTTGCGGACCTTGCGCATCGACAGAAGCTCGGAGACTCCGTAATATATTAGAAATACTCCGGCAAGCACGCTCATGACCCTCTCGGAGAAAGGGTTGAAAAGCAGAAGGACGCCGCCTCCGATTGCTATAAGCGAAAATATAAGTGAGCCGCCGCCTCCGATTAGAGAGGACGCTGCATACAGAGCAAAGAACTGGATAATGCCAAGAAGCAAGATGACTACACCTATAACAAAGACAATCGCTCCGGCAACCCAATGTGGGAAAAGGAACAGGAGAAGGCCTATTACAATGTCAACGACTGCATTGACAGTCATAAGAGTCATCGCTCCGGACTTACGATTGGCATATCCGTATCCAAAAGACACAACGCCTGCTGCAAAAAGGAAGGCAGCTATGATCTGCACTACTTTTACTGTAGCATCAGCATTGAACACCATCACAAGACCGATCGCGATAGCGCATAAGGCACGCAATATACTGCTTACCTTGTTGTTATAACCAAAAGTAATCATACACTTGATGATAAATAAGGCCACGGGACGTCCTCTGGCCCCATGATTCATGCAAAGATACGAAGAAGCAGCCTATATTTCTTCGAAATCGGAAATATTACATAAATATCCAGTATGCAGTACCTTTAGGATCCGTTGTATAGCGATTCCATTTGACGGGGGTGGCGATGCACATTATCTTGACTTTGCTATTTTTGCTATATTTGGCGGTGAATATCGGCTGCGCATCGGTAAAGAACAAATTTACTGTTCTATTAAGCCCTGCTCGCACCACATTATAATCGGCTTGCACTATATTAAACAACACAGCCATGGGCAATTTCTTCAGAAAGCTATCCGTACGCCTTTCGTCCGCATTCGGGCGATTCTCCTTGAGCGTTTTGTTGTTCGCGCTATTTACAGCCTCGGCATGCATCTTCAATCACGATAAATTCGGACTTGATTCGGAGGAAATTTTCATCATTCTGTATTATCTTGGTACCGCTGCCCTGCTAAATCTGCTGCCGATACTTATAAGGGAGCATCTATCCATACATACCTGGGCTGGACGTATAATCGTGTCTGCAATCAACCTCATATGGCTGCTGATATGCGTACTGATATGGATTTATCTCCCTGAAGAAGAGCGTCTCTCATGGGCTATTGCCTTGGCTGTGATACCATTTGCCTTAGGTATGTCTGTCTTATTTTTTCCTGTTTCGATTGGACAACGGGACGACAAACGCTTCTGGAACTGGACATTGAACACCTTAACAGGCACAGCGGCTTCTGCCATACTCGGGGCTACCTTGTCTGGTGCCGTGTGCCTGCTTGCTTTTGGTTTTGATATACTATTCGGAGTAGAAGTCCCAGATGAGGTCTATGGAGATATCAGGATAGTTGGCATGTGCTTAGTGACACCTGTCACATTCATGGGACTTCTCCAGGAGAAGGTAAATGACGGAACAGAGCGTCCTGGAATAAAAGGACTCACTCTTATACATTATCTCCTTCTCCCCCTTGTGGCCGGATATATTTTTGTCCTATACGCATATACGGCAAAGATCCTATTTGCATGGGAACTTCCTGACGGTGCAGTATCATGGCTTGTGTCAGCGTCCATGGCGTGTATGCTCCTCGTAGAATACCTACTTTATCCTGTCTCTCTAAGAGACGGGACTTCCCAATTGGACAGAATTGTATCACGGTGGCTTCCGGCTCTCTTCATTCCCCTACTTCTATTGATGAGCATCGGTATTGCAAAAAGGATAGGAGACTATGGCATCACCATAGCCAGACTCTATCTGATACTCTTCAACCTATGGTGCTATGCTGTATGCATCGGACTTCTTCTATACAAGTCATCAAAGATTTGGTGGATTCCGGCTTCATTCGTAGTTTTACTTGTACTCTCATCAGTAGGGCCGCAAAACTTCAGTGCCATCACCATGAAGACCATGAGTACAAATGTTAAGGCCACATTAGAAGAAATTGTAGCCAGTCATAAGGTGATGGTAGGGGATTCGGCAGTCACACGTGTTTCGTATCCTCTGAATGAAGAGGTATATAAGGCTATCATGGAAGCTGCTGACTCAAAGGCTACTGTGATTGGCATAGAATCCAAGATGGAATATATAGCGAACAATTTTCCTCAAGCCCGCAAGGAATTGATAGCATTTCCATCCTATGAACTCGGCTTATATGCCGCTTCGGTACGGAGCCAAGAAAATGATGAGAAATATTTCAGTTTTACGGCAAAAGTGCCGGATTCAGCGGTAACTATCCCTGAAGGATACACAAGATTCCAGATTATAGACATTACCACTGAAAAGCCAATCACTGATACTATCGATATAAAAATATCCGAAGATTGCGTTCCTATATCGCTGTCTGTATCCATGATACGCGAATTAGATCGTGCATCAGGGGAGAAAGAGCCGATCACGATCAATGCCGATGGCGGAGTCTTCATGATCTCATATATTTCCCTTAGCTTCTGGGAAAGCAACAACTACAATATAGAAATCAAGGGAATAATATTTCTCCCCTAAAAGTACTGAAGAGAGATCGAAGCGAGATTATATGACAAAAAAAAGAAACACTCTCCTAACATGGAAAGTGCTTCTTTTGTGGAGATAGACGGAGTCGAACCGACGACCCTCTGCTTGCAAAGCAGATGCTCTAGCCAACTGAGCTATATCCCCATTTTTCAGTCCTTAGTGGTAGTCCTGAGCAGACTTGAACTGCTGACCCCCACATTATCAGTGTGGTGCTCTAACCAACTGAGCTACAGGACTGTATATTAAATAATGAAAGATTAGGCACAAGGGCAATTTCTTGCCTCATACTTCGATTGCCCGAGCTTCTAGTGTCTCCAAAAAGGA
>ERZ808242.135-NODE-135-length-58004-cov-6.226337_pt1 | contig 58004 bp, 68 predicted proteins | sample MGYA00521244_ERZ808242 | MGnify/ENA primary metagenome ERZ808242 (study PRJEB31516, sample SAMN03275573) | gut metagenome | biome: mammalia-associated habitat; material: feces | host: Papio cynocephalus | place: Kenya | collected 2012-07-27 ... | reverse complement strand
GTTTGTATCAAGCGATATTTGGTAGCACATTGCCTAAAGCAAAAGAATTTAAACGATGGGTAACGTCGGAAGTACTGCCATCAATCAGAAAACACGGGGCGTACATGACAGATGATGTCCTTGAAAGAACAATTACTGACCCCGATTTTATGATAAAACTGCTCGCCAAGATGAAAGAAGAAAAGAAAGCAAGAGAAATAGCAGAACAGCAGGTGAAGGAACTCACGCCCAAGGGGATTTTTGCCGATGCCGTTAATTCGTCAGACACATCAATTCTTGTCGGTGAACTTGCAAAGCTCTTAAAACAAAATGGCGTAAATATGGGGCGTAATCGTTTGTTCGAGTGGATGAAGAACAACGGTTATCTCATTAAGAGTGGCAGTGAACGCAACATGCCGACGCAAAAGAGTATGGAAATGAAACTACTCGAAATAAAAGAACGGAATATTGCCAATCCTGACGGCTCAGTAAAGATAGTAAAAACGCCAAAGGTTACAGGGAAAGGACAGATTTATTTCATTAACAAGCTATTAAGTAAAAAGGAGGCGTAAATAAAGAAATGCGATGAAAGCTTAGAAAAGGAGTAGCAAATGAAAATAACCGTCGAGCAAGCTAGTAAGCTATTGGGCATTAGTAAACAGTGCTTGAGAGTGGCTATGCGAAGAAAAAACCTTCCTATCGGATTTGAGCAGTTATCCGACGGGAAGGCAAAACGGCGGTACTACTACATATCGCCGAAAATGTTAGCCGAATATATCGGCGTTAGTGTTGAAGAATTGGAAAGGAGATTAGTATGATTGAAAGCTGGGTCAACAAGAACTACGAATTAGCTCAATTAGAGCATATTCGTGAAGCAAGAGAAAACCTGCGGATTGCTTTAGAAGCAGAGAAAAACTGCAAAAAGGCAGGAAAAAAAGAAGCCGTAAAAGACTTCTTAGCAGGGATGTTTATTTTGATTTTATTTGTTGATTTTCTCTTATTGGCTTGCTTATAAGAGAAAAGCCGCTCGGTGAATACCAACACCGAACGGCAACAATACGACAGTGCAATTATAGCACAGAACAGGAGAAAAGACAATGGAAAACAAAAAACTGCACGATGAATTAATGCGGCAGATAGAACATATCATTAAAAAAAACGGGTATGAAGTCGAATCAGATCCGCTTACTGATGAAATGAAAGAAGCCAGCAAGCAGCTTGCAACATGCTGCGCAGTGGCGTCAAAAGTAGCGGCATTTAGCGACGACCCAGATATTAAGTTGTGCGCTAAACGGCTAGAGAAGTTTTCGTCAGATTTGTTAGACAATTTAAGATTCCCAAACATAATTGAACGCTACGTAGAACTTGTTGATTACGTAACGTTCGAAACAGACGATTTAGAAGGTTTTAAAGCAGGCGTCATCGTCGATTACTTACGAGACGCTATAGAAGAAGCAGAGCATGCGTATGAAGAATGGAAAATGGGGGCGTAAACATGAATCTATATGAAATCAATCAGACACTGTTGAACTTAAAAGAAACGGAAGATGGCATTATATGCACGTTAACCGGTGAACTATTAACAACTGCTGACTTGGAAAAGTTGGCAGTTGAAAAAGACAAGGTGATCGAAAACCTTGCGTGCTGGTATAAAGAATTGGAAACCGATGCTGACGGCATAGACGCTGAAATAAAACGTTTACAAGAACGTAAAAAAGCCAAGAAAAATAAGGCTGAACAGCTAAAAAAAGTACTTGCTGATGAGCTGAACGGGAAAAAATTCGAAACGGCAAAATGCGCAATGTCTTTCAGAAAGTCGTCAAGTGTTGTTGTTGACAATGAAGACAGCATTCCAGGCGGCTATCTTGTTGAGCAAAAGCCGAAAGTCGATAAAACGGCAATTAAAAAGGCACTAAATGCAGGCGTTGAAGTAGCAGGTTGCCACTTGGAAACAAAGAATAACTTGCAAATCAAATGAGGTGGAAGACATGGGTATTACTCAAAAATTATTGAATATACAAGAAAAGCTGAACGCGCCGAAGAATCAAAAAAATACGTTTGGCAATTACAACTACCGTTCTTGTGAAGACATACTGGAAGCCGTAAAGCCGTTGTGCGTAGCTGAAAAAGCGGCTGTATTGCTGAATGACGAAATTATGTTTGTGCAGGGGCGTTTTTACGTCAAAGCTACGGCAACGCTGGTTGATTGTGAAAGCGAAGAAAAGATACAGACAACAGCTTTTGCACGAGAAGCGGATGCTAAAAAAGGCATGGACGATTCACAGCTGACGGGGTGTGCGTCAAGTTACGCAAGAAAATATGCGTTAAACGGGCTATTCTGTATCGACGATGCAAAAGACAGCGATATGAACGAAATGCGCCCACAGACGCAATACAGCTCAAAACAACAATCACAAGGAAAATCATACAGCCAACAGCCAAAACAGCGTCAAAACGGCGCACAGGCACAAAATACGGCAAGCCACAGTATGAACCGCAACCAGCTTTTATTAAATGTTGTTGGCAAAATGCGGAATGACAGCGGGCTGGCAGATAAAGCACAAATCATGATTGAAGAAATGGGGAAGAAATCAATCAACGATTTGAGTGTCGAAGAACTTCAGAAGTTGGATAGCTCATTATGATAGAATTCACGACCGCCGTACATGCAATGACGGCATTTATAAATGGCGTGCCAAGGGAAGGGATATTCATTCCCATCCCTAGTGGCACAGAGCTGAAAGAAAACATAAAGTACAAGATAGAGATTAAGCGTCCTAGCAAAACGAGGTCACTTGACGCCAACAGTTATTGCTGGTTGCTATGTCAGAAGATAGCTGAAAACGTTAGCCGTGACGGTACGTATATCAGTAAAGAAGACGTATATCGACGTGCTATTAAAAATAGTGGCGAATTTGTCGATATGGCGGTCACAAACGCCGCCGTCGATAAAACTATCAATGCATGGGAATCAAATGGTTTAGGATGGCTCACAGAGAATCTAGGAGCCGCTAGAAATTTAAAGAACTGTACAAAATTGCGGTGCTACTACGGCTCGCATGTATACGACATGAAAGCAATGTCAAGGCTGCTTGAATGTCTTACTGATGAATGCCAACAGCTTGGCATACCGATTAGACCGCAGGAAGATATGGAAAGTTTAATCAAGGAATGGGGAGATGAATAAATGAAAAGAAAACAAAGCCAATGGCTGAAAGTACGAAAAGAAGCTGCTGAGCGTGACGGGTGTGCATGTATTGTGTGCGGAAGACCTGCAACAGATGTACATCACATTGTATTTCGTAGTCAGTGTGGCAAAGATGAATTAAACAACGTCGTGTGTTTGTGTCGGCATCATCATAAACAGGCACACGGCGAAAAGGCTAAACAGTGGCGGTTATATTTTAAGAATTATTTAATTACACATTTTGGAGAATAATATGGCAACAATAAGAGTCGTTAAAGATAAAAATTTCACGATAATGTCGAATTATCACCTGAGAGATAAGCGATTGAGTTTTAAAGCAATGGGCTTGATGAGTTTTATGCTGAGCGTATCAGACGATTGGGAGTACTCAGTAAACGGGTTGGCTCAATGCGCTAAAGATAAAAAAGATTCTGTTTTATCAGCACTCAAAGAGCTGAAAAAATACGGATACTTGAAAATTGAAAACAAACGAAACGAAAAGGGCGTTTTTCAAGGTTCTGTTTACACGATATACGAAAAACCACCGTGTGCGGAAAACCCGTCACCGCATTCGGAAAACCCGCATTCGGAAAACCCGCATTCGGAAAAACCGCATTCGGAAAATCCGCTACAAAGAAATACTAACTTAAAGAAAGTACTAAATGAAAGAAGTACTGATAGAAAGAAGGGGGAAGTCGGAAAACCCGACATTCCCAGCCACCGATTTAAACCACCTTGTTTAGCCGATGTGGAAGAATATGTTAAAGAAAAAGGCTATACAGGTTTTGACTGCGAACGCTTTATAGACTTCTACGAAAGCAAAGGATGGATGGTCGGGAAGAATAAAATGAAGGACTGGAAAGCGGCTGTCAGAAATTGGGCTAGAAGCAATAAAGAAAGAGCAAGTGGCAGCAAGTCAACGTGGAACCGTCCCGATACAGAACGTAGCCAAGTTGTTTATAACCTGCTTGCCAAGTATGAAGCAGAAGAAAGGATGAACAATGGAACAGAAGAAGAACACACTGAAAGCAATAGCGCCGTTGCAGATAGCTTTTACTGAAAGCATGACAGAGCAGCGCATGGAACTATACGTTGAGATGCTGAGTGATATTAACGCAAGTTTGCTGTCAAACGTTGTCTTAAAGCTACTCATGACAGCGAGAAAACTACCGACAATAGCTGAAATACGAGAAAAAGCGGAACAGGCAATGGAATTAATTAACGGTTCTGAAAAGTTGGGAGCAGATGAAGCATGGGGTGTTGTGCAAAAGAAAATCATGAGTGTTGGGCAATACTCAAAACCACATTTCGATGATGCTGTACTATCTGAAACAGTGGATAATCTCGGATGGATTGAAATATGTCAGACGCCGATAGAACAGTCAGCGACATTACGAGCACAATTTAGAAAAGCTTACGAACAGTGCCTAGAACGATCTAAAACGCGCAAACAATGGGAAAAGGTGGGAATTATACCTACGGATAAGAAAAAAGCGTTAGATGGGACAATAAGACTATTGGTTGGTAATAAAGGAGTTGTGTAGGAGTGGCGGTATCTGATGAAATAGTGAGTTTTGCCAAAAGAAAATTTCCTGAAATAACGAAAGAGCAAATAGAAACTTATAGTGACGAATTCCAATATAACATGGATTGCAGAGGACAAATTGATGGGCATCCGCTTGTGATGCGAATAGACAAGTACACAGGCAATATATGCAATGTGGTGTTATTTACAAAAGCAGAACTAGAAAGAAAATAAATATGGACATAGTTAGTGTACGTGGAATTGGCAGTCACAAAAGGGAAACTAAGTACTATATCGACCGCGATTTAGTTATATGCGGATGTTTTAAAGGCACACTAGAAGAATTTAAAGCAAAATTAGAAATGGTGTATGGCGGTAGCTGGTTTCCGAGCCATAAACGCTACTATGCAGAATACATGGCAGCTATTGAATTTTTTGAAAAATGCAGAAAGGCGGCAACTGATTTTGAACAGCGTAACAGAATTTAAACAAGCTAAAGATGGTGGGATTGTTAATACGATGGTGTTAACTTATCAAGCGTTGCACGATTATTACAGATTTGGAAACAAACGGTTAAATAAATTGCGTGAATGCGTAAAAAAGAGAGCAGAAGCGTTTGAAAAGCTAACAAATGAAGAAAAAGAGAAAAGCTTCAATGCTATGCGAGATAAACTACTTGATAATGTGCTAAAAATGCAGCTTACAGACGATTTTATTATTCACTTGATAAAGACGTTGGGCGTAAAAGGAAAATGCCGTACAATGGCAGAAATGGCAATTTCATATATGTATGTCATGACAATGATGAGCCTTTGGGAGGATTTTAAATTTAAAAAAGATGACATACAATTTTTGCAGAAAAAAATAAAAGAGTATGTTTTTGTGATCAAAGAAAACGACGATATTAATATATGTAGCTTTATGAAATGCTTAAAGCTGGAGTGCGGATGGCGTTTCAAAAGTCTCGATAGGTACGAAAAAGAATACGGAAAAATAGATATTGGTCCGAAACATGCGATTTATGAATTGACTATATAAAGAGATAAAATAAAATGAAACGACAAAAAATGTTTAATCGAGCATACAACTTAATTGTGCGTTTGTAAGTAAAAGATAAAAAGGAGTAGATAATAATGAATAGAGTACAACTGATTGGAAGATTAACGAAAGACCCTGAAATTAGATTTACAAAAACCGGCAAAGCGGTAGCGGCTTTTGATGTAGCTTGCAACAGAGGTAAAGATAAGAATGGAGAAAGCCTTGGAGCTGATTTTGTGCCGTGCGTAGCATGGGAAACACTAGCAGAACGAATTGGCGATCAGTGCTGTAAAGGAAAACTGGTGTATGCAGAAGGACGCTATACGACACGGAGCTATGAAGATAAAAGCGGGCAAAAGAGGTACAGAACTGAAATTGTATTACGAGTGTGCATGCCGATACAGTCAGCCGATGCACGCAATAGCTTTGACAGCATGGGACAGCAGACAGATGAAGAAATACCGTTCTAAGAAGGGAGTGGATAAAATGATTGTGAATAAATTTTCAGAAATTTTAGGTAAAAGAAAAATGAAAATATCTGATGTACATGACGCAACAGGCATATCAAGACCAACATTAACGGCTTTGTATTACGATAAAAGCAAGGGAATAAAGTTTGATACATTGGATAAATTATGCAGATATTTAAGAATACAGCCGGGTGATATTTTAGAAAGAAAGGGAGATTGAAGATGACAGTACAAAAGCTTGATAGAAAAAGATTGATTGAAATGCTTTCTAAGAATCCTGATTTACCGATTATCGCCGAGGTATACTCCGAAGAAGTCGTTGCTGACGATGGATTTGCATATTGGTTTGGAGATGTTAAAGAATCGTGTTACGTTGATACGCTATGGGCAGGAGAAGAGCAAATATGGTCATTTGATTTGATTTCAAGAGATTATAATGAAATGATTCATTTTATGGATTATGAATTTCCCGAAAAAGACGTGGATAGTATGACTAAAAATGAAATAAAATCATTCATTAAAAGCCTTCCATGGAAAAAATATATCGTATTAACGGTTATGACGCCTGACAGCTTACAAGGGGGTGATTAAATGACATTTGAGTGGAAAAACGCAAAAGAAGTAATGCCGACAACAAAAAACGGGTACAGTCAATTGTTGCTTATCGCATATAAAAGTGAAGGAAATTTTGTAGAAAACGAAAGCGGCTTTGACTATGCAATAGGGAATTATAAATCGCAAGGCAATAGAGTGGTTAGCCGGTATATATATGATGATGTAACAATTAAAGACTGGGAAGATGTCATGTACTGGTCATATTTTTCAGTTATAAAAAGCAAGATGGATACAGAAGAAACAAAAAAAAAGAGAATCAATAAAGTTGCCGAATATATTGACAAGTATACAGATGCATGTCAAGACTGCCCTGCATGGCGTGAATGTAAAGAAGATACAATAAGCTGCAAAGGGCATATAATCAAGTATTTGAGAGGAGATTAGGCTTTATAGTCTAAAAACCGAAAGGAGAAAAGAAAATGGATAAGGAAAAATCAGCGGTTTACGGATACATTCGAGTATCGACAAAAGAGCAAAATGAAGACAGGCAGCTAATTGCGCTACGTGAAACAGGCGTAACAGAGAGCCACATATACGCAGATAAGCAATCCGGAAAAGATTTTGACCGCCCGCAGTATCAAAAAATGTTACGGAAAATTAAAAAAGGCGATTTGCTCTATATCAAAAGCATTGACAGGTTGGGACGTAATTACGAAGAAATCCTGATACAATGGCGAACGCTGACGAAAGAGAAAGGAGCCGACATAGTGGTATTGAATATGCCGTTGTTGGATACACGGCGGGGAAAAGACTTGATTGGTACGTTTTTAAGCGATGTAGTGCTGCAAATATTGTCATTTGTCGCAGAAAATGAACGCATTAATATAAGAAAACGTCAAGCCGAAGGCATTGCAGCAGCGAAAGCACGCGGTGTAAAGTTTGGGCGGCCACGAAAGCAGCTTCCCGAAAATTTCTACAACATGTACAAAAAATGGAAATGCGGTGAAATATCAGGGCTTGCAGCGGCGAGAGAATGCGGTATGCCGTTATCTACATTCCGGTATCGTGCAGGGCTTACTGTAGCCGACATCAATAATCCTTCCAGGAAGCTTGCTGACAAAATAAGTAAAGTGGAAGTCTATGATATATGTGATTTGCCGGGATTTTGATGAAAGGAGAAAAAATGATAGATAAAAAGGATACGGTTGTTGTAAACAAAAAAAGATTGAGAAAAATAATAATGCTTATTGATATGTATTTCTGTTGTGACAAATGCCCAGCTTGGGATATATGTAATAATGACTACGAAACATGCCAAGATGCATTAAAAGCATATTTGATGGAAGGTGAAAAATAAAATGTGTATGGAAAAACAAAAAATTTTTGCAAAAATTGATAAAATGTTAAATGATAAAGGAATGACATACTTAAATTATTTAGAGAGCAAAAAAGAAAAAGAAGTCAAGGTCAATGAAATGCAGCTTGATAAGTTTTTAGATAATATAGCATATTGTTCCGATTGTGCAGTAACACTTGACGAAGATTGCAATGAATTTGTTAATAGTGAAGAATGCAGAAGAAAGCAAAAAGAATTTTTGCAGGTTGAAGAATTGGAATCAAGAAATAAGGGGGAATAAAAATGGAGCAAATAGTTAGTCCTTGGTTAATCTATGTGATGGGGATTATATCAAAAATCTACATTACAGCTTTTGTATGTGCCTTCCTGAGTGTAAGCGTTGGTATTCTGATAGGAATTTTCTTACTAGCTAGCCCGCCAAGCGTTGAGTTAACTAAAAAAGGGGAGAAAATCTTTAAATATTCCGTAGCGGTATTTATTATCTCGACGGCATTAGTTATTCTCATTCCAACTAAAGGTACAATGATAGCCATGATTAGTGCGTCTTATGCGACACCAGACAATATTCAAGCGGTACAAAGGAATATCGTTGAATTTGTTGGACAAATAGCACAAGCAGTTAAATAAAGGAGAAGGAGATGGGATTATGTCACTATTAGATGAAATTAGAGCCACTTCAAGAATGTTGCAACGTCAAATTGAATATTTAAAAGAGGAACAAAACCAGAAGGAAAGAAATAATAAATTACAAGATATGGTTGAAGAATTTAAAGACAAAGGAAAAGTTATCATTTTTCAAAAGACACAGAAGTAAATTTTTCCTAGTGCTATGCTACAACGAAAGATAAGAAATCATAAGAAATCATAAGAAAGGATTGATAATTGTTGATAAAAAAAATAGTTAATCATTACACAATGAATGACACATTAGACATGTGTATGGAAGAAGCCGGGGAATTAGTGCATGCTATAAATAAATACAAAAGGGCGTCAAACTTTGGATATGCAACAGAAACAAACCAGAGTAATGCACGAAAAAAATTAGTACAGGCGATTGCAGATGCAAAAAATGCAATTAATAGCGTGATATATGTGCTAGATATTGACGGAAAAGAAGTTGAAAAAGAAATAAATCGTGCAGATAGACAGCTGATGGAATTATTAGAACGGCTGCGTGAAATCAGAAAAACGGATGAAAAACAGGCAAAAAATGAATTTCATAGCGAAGATGATGTATATCCAGAAAAATATTGGGTAGAAGAAAATGCGCACGATACCGTAAATCATCCGTCGCACTACTGCACTGGCGGTATAGAATGCATTGATGTTATTAAAGCTACGTCGCAAGGAATGAACGGTATAGATGCATTTTGTCAAGGAAACGCTATGAAATATCTATTCCGGTGGCAGTATAAAAACGGCGTAGAAGATTTAAAAAAGGCACGCTGGTACATAGATAAGCTTATTGAAAGATGGGATGGGGAGATAAACAATGAGAAGAAATAGGTTACGGATGGCGGTGAGTGAATGAATTATATATTTACAATAAGTGGCAGACCGATTACTAAAAAAAACAGTCAGATACGTACAAAAACAGGCGTTATACAGTCTAAACAGTACAGAGAGTATGAATCTATAGCAATACCGGAATTAGTGGCACAGAAGAGCAAACAGGGGCTAAAAAAGCCTCTTGCTTGCCCGGTAATTATGTCATGCAGGTATCACATGCCAAATAAGCAAGGGTATCCCGATTTGATGGGGCTGATACAGGCGACGGCAGATATACTTGAAAAAGCTGGAGTACTTGAAAATGACAGACTGGTCTCTATCATTGAAAACAGCTTTATAGATCAGATTAGCAAAGAGAATCCAAGGGCTGAAATAAAAATATCGGAAATAACGGATACAAGATGGATACAGTACTATCAAGACCCTTACTGCATTAAGAAAATGCGAAATGGTGAGTACGAATATTTAAAAGAAAAGAGGGAAAAGCTAGATGTGTTTATTTGATAAATGTTTTTGCGGTAAAACGGATTGCTCACAAAGCGGAACGTGTGAAAAGTCTTTAAAATGGGCTAACAATTACGTGAAAAAACGGAATTTACAAGATATTCCTATTGCGAGCCGACCTAGTTATCCGTGCAGTAAATATGATGGTGTGAAATATAAAAATGCAGAATAGGTGATTAGCTATGAAAAATGCGTGCCGCATTTGTGGCGTAAAGTTTGAAACCAAATCTCACAATAGGAAAGTATGTGAAAATTGCGTAGATAAAATATATCCAAAAATTAAGACGATGAAAAAATCTGAAACGTGTTTAATATGTGGGAAACCCATAGAAAATACGGGGAAAAGAGAAAGAAAATATTGCTCACGAAAATGCAGTGATGTTGGATTAACGATTATCAGTATTCGTAAAAATGAAGAAAATAAGCGACGAAAATCAAGAAAAATAAGTGCCAAGCAATTAAAAAAAATCCGTGAAAAAAGAATGGATATGTTGGAAATGGCAGCAAGAAAAAGCGGTATGGACTATGGCACATACACTGCTATGCTTAGAATGAATAGATAGGAGAGATAGTATGTTGATTAGTAATAAAGTAGAATTTAATAAAGCACCACGTTTTAATATTACGTTAAAAGTAAAAAAAATGTTGCATGATTGTGCTGAAATGAGCGAAATTAAATTACCATGGAATACAAAAGGTAATGTTGGCATGGACTTTTACGCACCTGCTAAATACGTCATCCAACCGCACACCTTTGGAAATAAAATACCGACGGGTATTGCCGTGGAATTACCGGAAAACATTGGCATGCTGCTATTATCGAGAAGCAGTTACGGAGCTAAAACTACATTGCGCTTGTCTAATTCAGTCGGATTGATTGATACAAACTATCGAGGAGAAATTTGTGCACTCTTTGATAATTTAGGAGACGAACCTCAAATCATTGAGAAAGGCGAGCGATTCTGCCAAGGTGTTCTCATTCCGGCATATAAAATCACGATGAAAGAAGTAAGTAATTTACAAGAAACACAGAGGGGAGATGGCGGTTTTGGAAGCACAGGAAGAAAATAAAATGAGTGTAGCAGATATTGTTGCTTTTGTTTCTATGATTTTCATGACGATAACAGCGACTTTCTTGTTATTCAACTATATCAATGGAGTATGCGTAATTATTGTTTTGATGTGGGTGCTGATGGCTTTCTCCATTTTGATGAGAAATTTCTTTTGGAAAGCGTCTTGGTTTGTCGTGTCAATGGGGAAAAAGCTTATTATTTACGGAGAAGCTGAAATAGAAAGGCTGAATAATGAGAGATGATAGCATAAATTGGTATGCGCCTGGGGAAGTTACAGTAAGCAAGCTGCCGCCAGAAGAAATTGAAGCATATCAAGAGAAAAAAAGGCAACAGCAAAAAGAAAAACAAAAAGAAGGGCTTGCTAAGAAAAAAAATATGAAACTCGATTTGTATGACTACGAAAATAAAAGGTCTAAACGCACTATGAAAAGAATTAGAAGGTGGTAAAAAATGGAAATAAAAGGACATAGAACCAGTGTATCTGATAAGACAAAGCGATATTTCGAAAGAATGTTTTACAGAGAAAAACAAATTGAAAGAGCCGTGAATGAGATACGCAATGACAATGGCGGCGGTCATACAGGCGGCAGCAATGCACATGCTTTAGTATCCGATCCAACGGCAGTGCAAGGAATTAGAGCAGCGTCAGAAGTTAAGACAGTAGTATTAGACGATGGGATTGTAGTGCGCAAGCCGGAACGATGGCTGCGAATTATCAAGAATACATACATTAAGACAGATGGCATTACTCGCATGATTCTCGAAAAACGATTCCGTGAATCCAAAAAAATGGATATAATCGCTGATGAAATCGGTATCAGCCAGCGGCGGGCTTATGAAATAAAGGACGATGTATTCGGCGGTTTTGTGCTAGCTGCGGCAGTGCAAGAAGGAATTGTAAAAGTGTATTAAAGTGTGTTAAAGTGCGTTAAAGTGCGTTAGCGTGTGTTAAAGTGTATTAAAGTGTGTTAAAACTATAAAAAAGACGTACAGGAATTAACCTGTACGTCTTTTTTTTATCCTTTCTGCCGTGTGGCAAGTCTATTTAATTCGGCTACAATAAGCCGTTCTGCCCATTCGGGGCATTTTCTTTTTCCGCTTTCCCAATTTTCTATGGTACGGACTGGGATTCCCAGTGCTTCATGCAGTTGCGGGCGATTAAATCCTGCATGAATCCGTGCTTCTTTTATTTTACTGTTCATTTTTTCTCTCTTCCCTTGAATATACCAATGACGTAATACAAAAAATATATGACATAGATGAGATAAATAAGGAGAAATAGGATATAAAATGAATTTAACGGAAAAAATGCTTGCAGCAGCACAAGAAAAAGCCCGTTACATGGGCATAAATGACAAAAAATACAAAGAAGCCAGTGAAAGATACTATGCTTTACTGGCTAAATGGCAGAAATATAAGGGGTGGAGAAAATAGCTGTTATTGCCGCAACAACGGCGGGTGTGATGTGATATAATAATAGTGTAAGAAAATAAGAGTACCCAAACAAAATAACGTCCTGTGAAAAAAGTCACCTATGCCTTGGGTGGCTTTTTTCGTGCGTAGAAAGTGAGTGAAAGCGTTGGTAAGCGTGACAGTACTTATAGATGACACATTAACAGCTGGCAGGAAAGACGACACATGCGGAATTATTATAGATAATACGGCGTCTGACAGTCTGACAGAATCAGCAGTTGACGGCATTATTGATATGCTGAGATACGGATTAGCTATGTATGCAGGCTTAGAGTACTATCACTCACGAGCTGGAAAGACTACGATAGTACTATCACGGGTCACTGATATATCCAATGCATTGATTGAGTCCGCTGTTAAAAGCATAAAGCTGGCTTGTAAAACGCACAGGAGCAAGCATAGGTTTAAGTTTACGGATAAAACAAATGTTCTTTTTTGATTAGAAATAAACAGCAGGCATATTACATGCAAGGCTCAAATAAAATGGCTTAAAACGGCAAATATAATACAAAAAATATTTTAAAGGTGGGTGATTACTCATGGGAAGACTGTCAATGGCTGAAAAATGGATAAAAGGTGATGGATTAATTAAAGTCCGTGGATGGGCTAGGGATGGGCTGACTAATGAGCAAATCGCACATAATATCGGAATAAACGTCAAAACACTGTATGATTGGCAAAATAAATATAGTGATTTCCGTAACGCCTTAAAAGATACTAAAGATGTAGTCGACAGACAGGTAGAAAACGCATTGTATAAGAGCGCATGCGGATTTGTTGGTGATGACGGTAAGTATTACCCGCCTAATACGACAGCGCAGATATTTTGGCTGAAGAATCGCAAGCGGCTTGAATGGCGTGACAAGATAGAGCAGGAAATCACAGGGGCTGACGGTGGCGCAATTAAAGTACAAAGCATGACTGATGAGCAGATAGATAAACGTATCGCAGAGTTGAAAAGCAAGTTGAAAGAATAAATATGCAATAATGTATCGAAAAATGCGGGGCTGATAGCATGAAGTCAACAAAAACAATGAATAAAACCGAAAAAGAGGAATTAATTGCGTTGATGGAGTGGAAATTATGGCGTGAAAATCCGACGGCCTGGATACAAGACTGCTGCTATACAGTCAACGAAGCGAAGCACGGGGCGGTGGAAAAATTTCCTGAGCTTGACTATCTTGCACGTGTAGATGAGATTATACAGCACGCCCAGGTAGCCGCATTCCCGAAAAGCCGTCGCATGATGATGACGTGGCGGTGCCTCGCTAACCTGCTATACTATGCAATGTTCGGCAAGAATCTATCGATATTCGTGCAGTCAAAGAAATATGATGATAGCGCATACCTGTTAGGCGATAGCCGCCTACTGTTTTTGTATGAGCATTTGCCGAAAAATCATGCATGGCCGCAAATTGAGCGCAAAACACGGTCTAAAATGGGCTATGATTACGTAAAATTCGACAATGGCGTCGAGTTCCGGGCAGTCGCAGAAGGTGCCGACCAGCTACGACAATATACAGCGTCTATCGTATACTGTACAGAAATGGCGTTCTGGGATTTCGCCCAGGCGACATGGAATTCGCTACGCCCGACGATTGAAGGCGGCGGGAAAATCTTTATTGATTCGTCGGCGAATCCAGGATTCTTCTGTCAGCTAGTTACTGGACAGCTCAATGAAGATGAGCCGGAAGAAGAGCAGGACGTGCACGACCCGCTGATAGGCGTGCATGAATATAAACGTAATGGCGTGCATGTCGCTCGCATACACTATACTGCTGACCCGTCGAAGAGGTCGGAAGAATGGAAAGAGCGTGAAAAGAAGGGCACAACAACCGAAGGTTGGGAACGAGAGTATGAAATTAACTGGACAGTATCGGCAGAACCAAAGTACTACCCGGAATTTAATTACAATCTCAATGTCGCTCATGAACAGCTCAAACCGCTTGAAGGACGTCCGCTAATTCTTGGCTTTGACTACGGATTAACTCCGGCTACTGTCATAGCACAAACTACGGCTAAAGGGCAGCTGCTGATACTACGGGAGATACAATCATGGGATTGCGGCATGCTAGCCCATGGGCGTGTCATATCGAGTGAGTTATCTACATTCTACAGCGGCTATGATTACACGTGCATTGGCGACCCGGCAGGGAATCAGCGGGCACAATCGGATGAAAGCACAGCTAATCAAATTCTTTATAAAGAATATGGGCTGTCAGTTGAACCGGGCGAGCTGTCACAAACTGGCAGAAGTGAAGCTATACGCTATTTTCTCACGACGTTAACACCGGACGGAAAACCGCTTTTGCTGCTTGACCCACGTTGTCAAATGCTGATAGAAGCGTTTACAGGTGGCTATCATAGAAAAGTAGTCGGGAGCCGGACCCTTGATGAGCCGGATAAAAACGAATACTCGCATCTGATGGACTGCTTAGCGTATATATGTGCTAAGTTGTACCGGGAAAAAGACATGAGTGCTAAAATTTGGAAAAAGCGTACCGCTGGCAAAATGCGGAAGTACGCTCACATGTAGAATATAATAGGCACATTGGCTGGATTCTATGATTTTTCCTCATATTGTATATATTCCGACGAGTACACAACATCCAGCCGTGCTTACTATACCAATGCTCGGTATTAGCATGAGTGCCGGGCAGACACCTCCTTTCTTATATATATCAAAAACATGGGCAACGGTTCCGTATATCGGATGCGGTTTAACGTACCTGATCATGGCGAGTTAATTTAATGGCAAAATGCACAACTTATAATTGTGTCTTGCTGGTTCAAATCCAGCACTTGCCACCATATAGACGTACCAATAAAACGGTACGTCTTTTTTTTTATTTATACGATAAAAAGAGAGGATTATATGGACGATAATATAACGAGCAGTCTTGTACAGCAGGACGGATTGTTTGGCAGGGCAGCACCCGAACTTGACATATCAAAGTGGCTGCTGCAGCAGGCAGAGCCTGACAAAGAGCCTGTATCGCTTGATAATCTCAAGGACGATGAGATAGATAAGATTATGGCAGCCGTGAAAAACGGTCGTGAAATAGCTAAAACGTACTATGAGGGCACAGTAGAGCCTGAGCTGATACGCAGGCAGAGGTTAAGACGGGCTGACAAGCAGCTGTATAAGAGCAAATTCCCGAATCTCACGGAATACAGCAAATTCGTATCAATGGATTTCAACAACACGGTCGAATGGATAAAGCCGTCATTGGTTGAGGTATTTATTGGCACAGAATCACCGGTAACTATAGCCGGGGCTAATATCCAAAACGATGACAAAGCGACTAAAATGCAGCAGCTTATTGAGTATCAGCTGACGCGGAAAAACAGCTATACATCCATGGTGCATGACGTGATAGACGACGCATTAAGCGAAAATATCGGTGTTTGCAAGGCGTGGTGGAAGCGAGAAGAAAAGCGTGATAGATACAAAATGATGTTTGATGTCAACGATATGCAAACAGCTATGATGCTCACACAGGCGTCAATGAGCGGCGAAATAGAGATACAGTCTATTAAGCCGCTGAAGGATGCGGCAGATTTGTACGAAGTACAATTTGACCGGGTACAAGTCACGGCCAATTATCCGGTAGTCGAGTATGTCCCACCATCCGAATTGAGATATACGCCGGAGGGAAGCAATTTACAAGAATGCAAGTTCGTTGCCCATCGAAAGATTGTTAAAGGTGATTATCTCAAGCGTAAAGAGCAGGAAGGGATATATCAGAATGTCGATGAAGCGTTGGAGCATACCGGTGATGCTAATTACACCGATGACGATGTATATCACAATGAGACACTCAATAAAGGGAAAATGAAGACGGACGACGGCGACGACGCAAGTAAAGACGTAGAGCTGTATGAATGCTATGTAGATGTTGATTACAACAACGACGGCATATACGAGCATTTGATTGTGCATTGCGTGGGTGATACGGCATTGTCGATACAGACGAACGAATTTAATATCGCCCCGTTCTTCTCTATCCCAGGTATTCGTGATAGCCGCAAGATATTCTCTGACAGGTCGCTGGCTGAGGAAATAGAGGGGCTGCAAGATATAAAGACAGCTCTTGTAAAACAGCTGATTATCAACGTTGCTAAAACCAATGACCAACAGAAGTTTATAGATTATGAAAAAATTGCGGATGCTGACGCCATGCTATCTGGTGACGAATACGTGGCATGCAAGGGCGACCCCAACGCAGCTATATTCATACCGCCGCAGGCTCCCGTATCGCCGCTGACTATGGATTTAATCAATTACGCTGAGACGGAAATACAGAACCGCAGCGGGAGCACGAAATATAATCAAGGGCTTGACGCAGATTCGTTAAACAAGACGGCGACGGGGATAACGGCAATAATGGGGGCTGCCGACAAGCGAATTAAGCTGATGGCACGGCTCATAGCGGAAAACTGGACAATTCCAATGGTGCGGTTTCTTATTTTGCTCAATAAAAAGTACGGCGAACCAATACAGACGTTTAGATATAAAGACACAGAGGTATCTATCAGCAGCGACGAGCTAGATATAGACTATGACTTTGTTATCAACGTCGGCAATGGCGCAGGCACGAAAGAAGCACGCATACAGTCATATATGCTTTTGCTTACGAATGTATATCCGCTTCTTGCACAGGTTGGAGTAGCTACACCTAAATCCTACTATGCAGCTGGTACAGCATTGCTGGAAGAAATGGGATTGAAGAATACGCAAGAAATATTGCTTGACCCGGATAGCGAAGAAGCCAAGGCACAGCAGGCACAGCAGGCACAGCAGGCACAACAGCAGGCCATGGCTGTACAGCAAGCACAACAGCAGGCGCAAATGGCACTCAAACAGGCTGATATACAAGGCAAGATAGCGGTTAAAGCAACGCCGTCTATCAGTGCTGATATTAAAGAGCTGCCGATTGATGCACAGACGCAAATCATTAATAAGGCGACAGCAGGGACAACGACACCGCAGGACGTAGCGATGAAAGAGGTATTAAACCATGCATGAGATAGAGCGATTAAGAGAAGAATACGAAAAAGACAGCAAGAATCAGAAAAAGCGGCAGCAGTATTTAGCAGCTATCATCAGCCGTGGTGATAGAGCTAAAGACCTGCTGTTTTTTATGTCTGAATTATTGCGCAGCGAAGAAAGAAATGCATTAAGCAAGTTGCTTGATAATGACGACGCATACAAAGCACAGCTCGATTATCAAGCAACTGTTAAGTTATACAATTACATCAACACGATTGTAAATATAGCAAATATGAAAAAGAAGAAAGCCGAGGGGAGTAAGACGAATGAGTGAATTTAAATTCGATTTACAGCTATTCGCTGACGATGCACCTGGCACGACCGCCGCCGAACCGACGGCAGCACAGACAGACACAACACCGACTACTACGCAGGAACCGACAACTAATACAGAACCAGTAAATACCGAACCGCCAGCACCCAAAGACGGCGATATTATGCTGATTACTGACCCAAGAACAGGCCGCAAAACGATTGTCACTAAAGAGCCGGAACCAACAGCACAGGATGAACCGCCAGCACCGCAACCAACGGCACAGCAAGAAGGGCAGCAGCCGGAACCAGCAGCACAGGATGAACCGCCTAAACCGCAGGAACCGCTGATTCAGACTGGTGCATATACGCTTGATGAATTGAATGACGCTATTCGGCAGAACACGGTAAATGAAAGCCGTATTCCTGACGAATATAAATTCCAGTATCAGCAGTATAGGCAGCAGCAAGCACAGCGGCAGGCACAATATCGAGCACAGCAGCAGCAGATGCAGGAACAAGCACAGAAAACGGCGATTGAACAGCAGCGGAAACTGTATGCAGATATTGACGAAGCAGCAAAGAAAAAGGCCATGCAGGATTTAGGTATTACAGCTGATGACCTGAGTTTGTCTGAATATTCCGATGATGAGGAAACCAAGAAAAAAGTACAGGAATATACAACCGCTGTTGCGTGGAATAGACAGACGCTTATTAATGCGATGCAGCAGCAGCAGATGCAGAAGCAGACGCAGCAAAGCCAGCAGCAGGCTATTTATAAAAGCATTACAGACTTTGCAGCAGATAAACAGCGGAATGAACCACATTTCACTGAAATCAACCAGCTATTGAGCAGCCATTATCAAGAATTGCCGTATAAAGAAGCGGCAACTATTGCAAGTGCTATCAATGCATTAAACCAAGGTAACATCACAGAGCAGCAATGCAAAGTGTTGGAACAATATTATAACGATACCCGCACTTATTTTTACGGGAAACAAAACGACTTGACTAAACAGCCTAAAAAAATTCCAATCCCAAATGTAGAAAAGCCAGGTATGGGAGCGCAGACTAAACCGAAAGCCGTTGACTTTACCAAAATGCGGAGTATGGGCGACCGTGAACGCAGAGCGTTTATGAGCCGCTTTTTTAATAATTAGAATAACAAGGAGATTTAATATATGGCAGACGTAACACGTAATCTTGGCCCGTCCAAGAACCAATCTTATACCTATGATGCTATCGGGCATGCAGAAGATGTTAGCCCGATTCTTACTAACATTGACCCCGAAGAAACACTCTTTTACAGCAAGTTTGGCACCACTAAACCTGCTACAGAATTACAGTTCACATGGATGACCAAAGGCTTGTCTCCGGCACAGGATAATGCTTATAAAGAAATGGAAAAATACTCTTTCCAGCCATCTGGATCTATTCAAGGCATGTCGAACAATATCCAGTTCTTTAAAAAGAGTGGAATGATTACAGATGCACAACAGAAAGTAGCTAAAATCTACAAAAACGAACACGGCAGTGAAATTGCCGATATGAAATACGACGCTTATGTAGGTTTGGCTAAAGATATTGAATACATGCTTGTCAACAGCGAAACGAAAGTTGATGGTAGTTCAACCGTAGCACCTCGTAGCGGTGGTGTGCCGTTCTTTATGAAACGGGATTTAATTGACGTAACAGTGGATGCTTCGACTGGCAGTGGCGGCACTGGAGCAATTACAACTTCCACAGAATCCAACTTGAAAACAGGCGATATTGCTTACTTCATTGCCGATACAGTACCTACAGGACTTAAAGCAGGTTTGTACTACTATGTACGTGTAGATAGCAGCAACACAAAGAAACTCACACTGTTTGATACTCAAAAAGGTGCCGTTGAAAATATCACTGCTTTGCAGGTTAAACCGACAACAGCAGGAACAAACGTAAAACTGGTTACTAACAACGTCGTATCTTTGAGTGGGAAAGCTACTTTTACACTTGATGATATTAATACGGCAATGGAAATGGCGTTCAAACGTGGTGGCAAACCGACCGAAGCCTATATGTCTAGCGGCAAATTCAATGAATTTAGTAAAATGGTACTGGCTACTATGACAGCTACCCGTAAAGGTACGGATAAAAACGCCAAAGTATACGAAGTAGCTACATCGTATCAAGGGGCGTTTGGATTGGTTAATGCTAATATCCATCGTTTGTATCCTGATACACGTGTAGATATTCTTGATTTACAGTATTGGGACATGCGGTATTTCACAAAACCACATGAAGTAGCTGGCTTGGATAAAGACGGTTCGTATCAGAAATTCATGCTGGAAGCAGAACTCGGCTTACAGGGTACACAGCCTAAAGCTTCCTGCTCCATTGTAGATATTAAACGGTAGTATATTTTATGAGCGGGATGCAGAAAGTGTCCCGCTTTTTCTGTTAAGGAAGTGAAACGATGATTACTCAACAGAAACTATATCAAGACGGCGATAAGATATGCCTTAGAAACACTATCGACGTAAAACCATATATTGATGCGGCACGACAGGTCAATGAAATGGATAATGGCGGATGGTTTGGCGATAAGAATGAACGCATGCAGCTAATGGGATATATCCCGCCTGAGCTATGGACGGTTGACCCTTGGTTAATCAGCGCACGGAATGCACAGCGAGAGGGCGACATGCTGCATTATCAGCATTACATCAAGAAATTCTTTGATGTATGGACGCAGTTTAAAGTCAATCATAAACGTACTACATGGAATGGATATTCGGCGGTGCTGCTATGATACAGGTTAAAGAATTAATTAATCTTATACGCTACAAGCTGAAAGACAATAACGCTATCACATACAGTGACTACGATATTATGCAGGGCATTAATGAATGTATACGATACATTAACCAGTACTATTTGAACACTGATTTTCTTGAGAAGATTAAGCACTATAGACAGGATGAGATAAACAATGCCATTGATGAAGCTAATAAGACGAACGATACCGCCGTAGAGCACGTTTATTTTAGAGATACAGGCGTTGACCTGCCAGACGATTTTATTTCATTAGTGCGGATAGTACGGCAGTGGGATGGTAAGGATTTAGCACCATGCCCTGCTATTAAACCGCCTAGATTTGATGAATACAAGGTACTAGGAAATAAGATCTATGTCGGCGTTAAGGATTTTGACATGCTGTATGTAGCGGCTATAGCAAGTGTTACTGACGTAAGTGGAAGTATAGAACTGCCGGTAACATTTAAAGACGCACTTGTTAAAATCACAAACATGATATTAGCCAATAATCCAGATACAGACACAATGAATAGTGCGGTACAGGATATATTGGCGTCTATTGTTCCATTACGCAGGTACAGCAATGCTAAAAAACGCATGCCGTTTATTTGTTAGGTGGTGATACCGTGAAAGTAGAAAAAGCAATCGCAAGAATCAAGCAAGAAACGCACGATATTAGCGATGAATACTCAACAGAGCGATGTATACAATTTTTAAATACAGCTATTCAACAGGTATCTTCCTTATTGATAGCGGCTAAATACCCCGTTCTGACAAAGGAAACGACAATACGTAACGGTGATAGCATCCCGAAGAATTATATGAATCTATGCGGAACTTACCCTATCAAAATGACGGATGGGCAAGCTATTATTACAGATGATACCTATCAATCAATTACTATTCGATATTTTGCCACCCCTGATTTGATAGAGGACGAAACTGAGGATATGCCATATACGCATGATGCTATTAACGATATTATTGTAAAAACTGCCGTGTTATTGGCACTCAATGAAAACGAATACGATATTACACAGGATAATAGCATTGTAGAAGCCTTGAAACAGGCGGTATCTTCTGGAATGAGTTGATAATATGGCAGAAGATAATAACACCACCAACAAAAACAAGCAGATACTTTATATGCCGGAAATACCGACAACTGTAAAAGGTGATGGACGATATGTATTATCACTTTTGCGTAAATATCTTAAATCAGTCAATGAGCAGGTCAATATTGCCAATGGCTTTACGCAAGATGATATAGAAGAAAACCAAAAAGGCGACTTTCCAAGACCGAAAAACTTTACGCTTACATTTGACAGAATGGGTGGCGTTTTAAATTGGGATGCGGTTGACAGTGATAAGTTGGCATATTACGAGTTGCGCACAAATGACTCGGTGGGAACTGTTACAGGTTTGTTGGAAAAAACAACTGCCACGTCATCTATCAAACTTCCGCCAACAGCGAGCGGGAAAGTATATTTATATGCAGTAAGCACAGAAGGAAAAGTGTCTAATCCAAATACGCTTACATATAATAAACGGCGCCCTGATGCACCAAGGGACATATCCCTCACAAAGAATAACGAAGGAACACTGATAACATTTCTCGAAATCCCGACCAATTGTATTGGTGCCAACATTTATATAGACGGTACAAAATACGAATCGCTAGACAATCTGTATTTGTACCCTGATAAAAGTATTACAGAAGTAGCCGTAGCCTATTTTGACCAATTTGGTGAAGGAGAGATGGCGAAATTCTCGTGTGTTGTGCCCAATGTTACTGGCTTTTATGTGGAAAAAAACGATGCCAATTTATATTTTTATTGGGACTCCGTATCAGTATATAACGTCACTTATATAGTAAAAATGGGCGTGACAAACCAATGGGAAGAGGGCGTTGAAATATTCAGATCCAAGACAAATAAACATCGTTATATCAGACCAAACCAAGGTGCAACGTATTTTATGATAAAGGCAGTAGATGACCACAATAATTATTCAGCAGATATAGCGTGGTTTTATTTAAATACAACACTCGAAATTAATAAAAATATCGTTCTTAATTTTGACCAAGAAACGGTTGGGTATAATGGTACCAAAATTAACTTTTATTATGATAGCAAAAGGCATGGGATTAAAACTGAAGATAATACTTTTTATGGTGAATATCTTATGCACTTGCAGTTACCACAAAAAATAAAAGCACGTAACTGGATAGATGACAAAATTAACGGCTTAACGGATAACAATTTGCGCGTTATGGATTTGACATTCCCACTTAATGGTATTGAGGCAGAACGCTTTTATCTAAATGGTATTATTGGGGATTTAACTAATGTGACACTGAAAAAACAAATAGCACGTTATACTGGTGAAAACAGCGATATTTTTAACGCTATTGTTGATGGGACAACTGCTACAAAAAACGGCAAAGTGTTAACCGAACATAAAGTGTCTTTAGATTACACAAGATTTGACAAAGGGGCGTTAATTACAGATACCACTAGGCTAGAATATTCGTGTGATATTCCAAAAACATATTCCTTGTTTTTTTGGATGAAGAAAACGCAACTATTAAATGATTGCATTATTATGTCCCTTGCTTCAACAAAAACTAATAACAGAGTACAGATTGGCTATGATAATCAAAATAACAGATTTTATGTTAATGACACTGCTCAAAGAAAAGAATTGTACATACAAATCACAACAAGTGATAGGGATTGGCTGTTTATTGGGTTATCACAATCATCTGATACACGGACGTTTTTTATAAACGAATTAAATTATAACAATACACAATGTGTACAAGACTCTATTCCGCCATGTGGAACGTTTGATAATTTATATTTAAACCCAAAGGAGTGATAAGATGGACACTAAGGATACTGTAAAATTAAAGGGTGCTATCATCCTGACAGTAAAACATAAAAATGGAAGTGTGGAAACACGACGTAAAGATAACTTGATTTTATCCAGTGGTTTTGATTTTGTTTGTGATGCTATTGCCAATCCAACACGCCCAGCGGCAATGAGATTTACTGCTGTTGGCACAGGAACCACGGCGGTAGGGGCGTCACAAACGGCGTTAGTTACGGAGTTGGCGAGAAAAGCAGCAACGTATTCCCACAGTGCAAATAGCAAAGTATTTACATTAACAACAACATTTAATGCGGGAGAAGCTACTGGAGCAATCACAGAAGCAGGCATTTGCAATGCATCTAGTGCCGGTAATTTTTTAGATCGAGTCACGTTTGACGTAATTAATAAAGCGGCAGACGATACAATGACCACAACATTCCAATTCACGCTTTCTTAAAATGGAATTACAAAAGTCGGTAAAACCATACAAGCTAAACGAAGTAAATTTTCCGTTATCTGATGATAGAAACAAAAAGTTGTTACAAGAATATGGAATACGCACGTATAATGCATTAATAACAGAAACCATATCTTTTAAAGAATTATATCGTTTGGCATATAATGTGGTTAAATTTGAGAAAATTCTTTTGAGTGATAAAGCAACATTATCAATAGGTAAAAATATATTTGATTTTTTTGTTATAAAAGAAGCGTATTCTCGAAGACTACAAAGTATATTAAAATTTCTTGAAAATATAAAAATTGCAGAAAAGCCGATAAAAAAATATTCTCGTCTTACAAAAGAAAATGTTGCGATGCGTGATTTCGTACAAAGGCGCATCGGCCTTAATAAAGAGGAATTGATTCACATAATTAGTGTGTATTGGGATAACATACTTTTCTTTTTGCATGTAATCGAAAACATAGAAATAGGGGAATTGATAAAGAAAGAACCTCATATAAAGATGTTTGGATCTTCAATAAAACTTAGTGATTCTGTAAGGAAAAATATACAGTCATTAAAAAAAGAAAACCTATCTTTAATAGAAAAATACAATAAAAAATGGAATGTATTGCCGACGTTTCGAGAAACAGTAACTATAAACGATAAGGCAATAAATAACACAAGCAAAAAAATAAGCGAATACCTAACAATGGTAGATAAGAAGTCAATCCACGCAACAGCCACATTTTATGAACAACTTATTGCCAAAGATGCGTTTGACAGAAGAGTATTGTTTATACGTAAACTGAATAATGCGTTACATCTTCAAGATTTATCTAAAAAAAACACATCAAAATACATCAATGAAGACGACATAATAAATATATACGATAAATATGTGCGGGCTAGTAACGCATATATAGAAGCAGTTCGAGTTATGTCTGAAGCTGGAGACCAAAAATGGTTTGAGTCCATGAAAGACTCTATGTGTAATTATGAGAGTTTTTCTGATTTCTATGTTGGTGATTATGAGTATAAAAAAGCATGTATACGACTCGTGATGACATCCGATTTAACTGATTCAGCACCTACTATATATGACGTAGCAGCAAATGTTGACATTGATGATACCGACGATAGGGGAACAGCGAAAATAACCGACACAACAAACCCCACAAAGATTTATTATAACAAGCATTATTATAATGCCCCCGAAGTACAGGTATCTGTAAACAGTGGCACAGGGAGTCAAACCGTAACGCCGTATATATTACGTACTGATGGGATGGATAACGATAAACGCTATTTTGAAGTGGAATTGCGAAACGATTCTAACGAAAGAGTAGCTGGATATATTTCATGGGTATCTAAAGGATGGTGATATAATGCAGGAGTTTTCAGCACTTAATATGACAGAAAATGCTGTTACAGCCATACAAAAAATGCAAAAAAGCATAGAAAGTACGGCGTCTAATTTTAGCGGAGCAGCGTTTCCGACAGAAAACTTACAAATCGGTATGCTGTGTATGCGTACTGATTTAAATAATAATATATATAAACTAACAGCAATCAATCCTGCAAAATGGGAGCAAGTGGGCGTAGCGGCTACAACTGCAACTAAATTATATACGGCTCGCACGCTTAAACTTACAGGAAAAGCGGTTGGATCTGTTTCCACAGATTTTTCCGGCGATGCGTCTATAAACGTAACAAGCGTAACGGCTGATACTGCAAAAAAAGCGGATAGTGCGACAACAGCAACAACAGCTACCAACGCAACAAATGCCGATAATGCAAAAAAAGCAGTAAGTGCTACAAGTGCTACAAGTGCTACAAGTGCTACTAAACTAGACCATAATGTTAACATTAGTTTGACTGGGGCTGTAACCGGGAATGTCACAACCAATTTAGCAGATGGGACACTTAATCTGCAAATGGCAGGAGATGCCAATCAATTTAAAAATATTACAGTAACGGGTTCCCAACAGAATTTTAAATATATTGATGTACAAACAACCCGAGCAGGGGAAAATGTTGATTCAAGCTGGGAAGAAGGAAGCGGGGACTATACAACTCAATATAGAAGGTACGAATGTATTGCAAATGAATTTCCAGCAGGGACATACAGCCTGCAAGACGTTTTGCAACGACTGGTTAATGCGTGCCACAGGCATTATGTAAGGGGCATTGGCGTTAAAAGTAATTGTAAGTGTAAGTGTGATTGTGCTGGCGGCAACGATGAAGAATAACATCAAGTTAGGAAGAATATGTATACCACTCGGCATTAAGTGTAATTTATCGTGTGAATATTGTTATCGAGATATATGCCGAAAAGAAATACCGCGTAAAGCGACAAACAAGTTTTTGTCATATTTAAAATCGTTAGACACAAGCACTTATGCGGTCATATTTAGTGGCGGGGAACCGTTGCTTTATATAGATACAATAAGGAAAATAACCGGTATCCTTCCTAAACATATACACAAAAAAGTAATGACAAACGGGTTACTTCTTACTGAAGAATTGGTTGATTATTTTAATAATAACGATTTTGAGGTACATATATCACACGACGGCAAACATACCAAAGAATTGCGGGGACAAGACGTATTTAAAAACAAGTTACAACTTATAAAAAAAATACGATATTTACGAATTGTATCGGTTATCAGCAATCAAAATACAAATGTTATGAAGGTATACCAATATATACAAAACAAGTTGAATAGACCGTTTTATTTCGAAGCAAGCCCGATTATCCCAACTGGGGAAAATGATAATTTAATAACAGGGTTTAATTATGATAGGTTTGAAAAAACATTGGCGGAAGTTTTGAGGATACGAAATAAATCGCCATTCGAATGGTATCACAACAAACCGAGTGGTATGGGATTAAATGTGCTATTGGATGGCAGTATTGTAGGAATGGGCACGCTTAATAAATACGGTACGGTATGGGATACAGAAGAAACCATTCGCAACAACTTTTTAGCCAAAGAACAAAAAGGCATTGCATATTGTCAGCAATCAATATGTTCTATAAAACCATGTTCTATGAATAAAAGCCTTGCTTGTCAACACATGTGCAGAATAAATCGTATACGACACGATATAAATGATGAGGTGTAAATATGATAAATAGAGTTAACTTGATGATGGGGAATAAATGTAATTTCCATTGTCGGCATTGTATACAAAACGATTCAGTAAAAGACCAACCATTAGAATTACCTAGTGATAGGGTAATAAAATATATCAAACGATTGGCAAATATTCGCCCTCAAGATAAAGGCAAGCTAGATATATGTTTTTGGGGTGGCGAACCACTAATGTACGTGGATGTAATACGATATGTCGTGGAAAAGGTAAAGAATGCAGAATATACAATTGTAACCAATGGATGGTTGCTAAACGAAACCATAGTTAACTATTGCAATGAACACAATATAACCGTAGTGCTTAGCAATGATGGTATACACACATCCAAAGTTCGTGGTAAAAACATGCTTGAAAACAACCGGTTTATACACTTGTTTAAACGCCTAGAAAATAAAGGTGTTGATTCTTGTATCACGGCATATAATCAAGATTATTATGCGTTATGGGATTATATAGAATCAAAGCTAGGCAAAGATATACCAATTTTTCATGAAATGCTAGAATGCACATGGGACATGCCAAAAGATTTGTATGCGTTTAACCTAGAAAACTATCAAAAAACAATGGATACGATTGTGGAGAATGCATATAACAAGCTAATACACGGAGAAATAGGCAGAGAATATATGCTTATTTCAGATACAGTAAGTCGCATGTGTAAAATTGTTGATGGCAAACCGGTACAAGAATATAAGTGTTCCCAAATGCGTAATATGATAAGCATTGATTTAAAAGGCAATGTATATGCATGTCATAATGCGTGCAAGGTATTGGGGACGGTGACAGAGGATCGAGAAGTACTGAAAGAACGATACAACAAATATCTTCAAAATAAAAAGTTGGATGATTGTAAGCTGTGCGAATGGCGTAGCGTGTGTGGTAATGGGTGCCCTAATTCATACGATGTTTTCCCTGGCAAAGCCTCGTCTTGTGAGGTAAAAAAAATATTTATGTCAGCTTGCATGAGCTTTCTAAAGAAATTACAAAACTCGCTAGAGGATGTAGACTTGGAGGATAGTTATGATTGTGATTAGACGCCCGTTACAAAATGGCGAAAAGAATAAAGTGGATTATGATATTGATTTGAATAACGACAGTATCACATTTTCTTTTAGTACAACGTATATGGGGCAAGATGTAAAAGATAGCGTATCAATCCCGTTCAGCACATATAAGGACGTCATATTGCATTTGTCTTTACAATTAACACATAAAATAGAAACAAGGTTATATCCGCTATATGAATTGCAATCGCGGTATAACGTAATTAGCGAAACAAACAATGATGCGTTTGTTCTTGCACGCATATCTATTAATGAAACTTGTGATGACATAGTAATCTTTTTAAACAGCCCGACGGATTACACCTGTAAGGTAGCCAAGACGATAGACTGCGAACCAAACACATCAAAATCGAAAATGATGATGATGTATTCGCCGTATTATACCAAAAGAGCTGAAAATATTCGTAAAAAGTGGGATATGATGGCAAACCTTGATATATACGATACCGTTACATATCTTGAATCACAAGTAGATGCATTAACAAAAATCGCCTTGGGTAATAACGGTGAAGATGTTAAAGATGTATTAAAAGCGGCTGATGAACATAGCGTGTTTAATATAAAAAGCAAGGAAAAAATGATTAACGAAATGCACAAAGATAAGGCAAAAATTCGTTCGTTGCAAAAGGAGTATTATGACAAAGCGTAAAAAAATAGTACTAAAACTTGGTGGTATGTGCAACTTACATTGCAAAAATTGCCATTGCATGCCACTTAAATTTGAGTATAATCCGGATATTATAGACCGGATCAATCGCAATCAAATAGAGGTTATTCATCTTGGCGGTGGAGAACCTTTTATGTACTTTGATTTAATCCGCAAAATAGTCCCAAAGATACATGTAAAGCAAATCGGATTAACCACAAACGGCACGTTATTAACCGATGAAATAATTGAATTTTGCAATAAGTATAATATACGAGTTGCTTTTTCTTATGATGGTCAGAACAGCAAACGTGACCCCGTTCTACCTGATTATGAAAGAATAAAAAAACTAAAACACATTGGTACATCCTCTGTTTTCTATCATGGCAATACCGATATACGACAGATGGAAAACGACTTACACAGGCTTGGCGAAATTTACGATATAGATTCGTGTAAAAGAAACATCACATTTTTGCCAGCATTTGTACATCAAACAAAAAATGCACCAAACAGCGACACTACAAGAGAAGATGCTAAAAAATATATTTTGCAAGTAGGTCGTTTATTCGAACTTGGATTTATACAGTACAACAAAAATCAAAAATATTCATTGGGTGCTGTATTTAACTTTATTCGTCATTATTTGAATCACAAACCATATACGATTGGATGCAGGTGTTGCAATCCTAACAATGTGTCGTTGGCTATTGATGGACGCTTTATACTTTGCCCATATGGAAATGATTTTGTTGGCGATATATATAAAGGCGTAGACTGGGGAGCAGTAGAAAAACATATACCGGATAAATGCAAGGCATGTGCATTGCGTAAATATTGCGGTACGTCCTGCGTAGCTCAAATTACGGATAACGAATGTTATATTTTTAGATGTTTGTACAGACATTATAAAAAGTTGTTAAAAAAGTACAACATAAACGAAAAAGAAATTCTTAGTTTAGATTTTGATTCATAAAGGAGATAATACTATGGAAAAAGAACATGTAAACGTATTTAGTGAAAATGGCGAAATAACAGCTGCTCCTGCATTTGACAGCCCTGAAGAAGAAGCAAAATACTACGAAGAAGAACAAAAACGCAAAGAACAAGAAGAAAGCCACAAAGCACCAGTATTTAGTGAAAATGGAGATGCGGAATAGGTGATTCTATGGACTTAACTAAAAACGTCAACGAAATAATTACAGATATGGCAGCTGTAATAGATAACTTAAAAACCGCACTGGATGGTAAACTCGGAAAAAATGAAATTGCTACAACTACAACACTCGGTATTGTGAAAGGCGGCGGAAACGTCGCCATTGCCGACGATGGAACCCTTAGCATAATAAAATCAAATAGCCTGCAACGTAACAAAACGTATTCCGTAGGTGACATTGCATACAGTCCCAATCTTCCCTCGTGGGCATATTTAGAGTGTACCACAGCGGGTACAACAGGGGCTACGGAACCAGATTTTAGTACATTGGTCACAAAAAAAACAATAACAATTCTCAATAAATTTACTGTATCAGATGGCACTGTAACGTGGAGACTCCGAGATACACGGTGCAAGTATGAAGTGGGGGATATTATCCCAAAAGTCGGGAGTATTAAGGATTATGAATATCTCATCCTAGCAGATGGTGGAGCATTTGATGAAGCATATACGGAACTCGCTAAAGTATTCACGGATGGCAAAGTGCCTAACTTACAAGATGGGAGATTCCTTGAAGGTGGCATAACTGCCAAACAAGTAAAGGGTGCAGGGCTACCGAATATTCGTGGTGGCTTAGATGCACATGGGGCAGTATCACTTAACGCACCTTCAGGGGCTTTTTATACAGAAGGTACAATCGATGGAGAACCAACGAATAATAATACTAATCCAAGCGCAATTTTTTTTAGATTTGATGCTTCCCGTTCTAACTCTATCTACGGTTCCTCTGATACAGTACAACCAAAATCATATACAGTAAAATATTATATTTGTTACGGAGGATGATATAGTGGAAATACAAGACGGAAGTGCGAAGTTTGAAGTACGTTCAATAACGGATATGTATAAAGAGATACAACAGCTACAGAAAGAAGTACAGGTGGCACAACAAGCCCTTATTCCTGTTCCTTTAGCGATTAATAATGACTACATCCTTGGTGTAAAAGTTGGAAATATTGTCATTATTTCATTTCAGGGCTTTCCCAATGGAACACAGTATCCTACTGGATGGGGTGCACAGATAACCACTTTAGATATTGGATATAAAGCAAAAAAGGATGAGAAGGACAAATAAACATCAAATAAATAGGGTATCTTTTGTCGGCATGACGGGTGGTGTAAACATATCGCAAGCACCTGAACAGATAGCTGATACAGAGATGCAAAAAGCACAAAATTTCATATATGCAATAGATAGTAAACGATTAAAAGGGCGTGGCGGACTGGGATTACTATATACAATGAACGAAACCATTCGTGATATGTGGTATGACGTAGACACCAACGTCCTTTTACTATTCACAACGACATTCAAGGCATATCGGTATGTTATGGGGCAAGAACCTGTTCTTATTGGTGACTTAAACGGAAGCCAATCGCCAATGTGTGCAAAATTCATGGATAAAATATGGATTGCAAGTGGCGGTAAATTACAGTATTACGATTATACGCAAAATGGAGAATTACAAACCGTTTCTAGCTCACCGACATGTTCTATGGTATTTCAACGTTTTTCACGTATAGCGGTATCACAAGATGGAACCAACGGATTTTATTTATCATCGGTTGGGGATGGTACCGAGTGGGAAGAAGATACCAATAGGGCTGATAAAGAACAATGGTTAGATGTTGGATATGGTGATAGTGGCACAATCACGGCTATAGTACCACTTGCAACTGATATTATTTTTATCAAATCAAATGGCAAGATATATCAGCTAAGTGGTGATGCCGACCCGAATGATTGGCAGGTAACAGAAATAGCCAATGGCACCGACCCAGCAGGCACGAATTGTGCAGTAAACATTGGCAATTCCGTTGTATTTTTGTCTATACGTGGCTTAAAGTCATTGGCGGCAGTTATGGAGTACGGCAATATTGCTACGGCTGATATAGGAGATAAATTCAATGGTTTAATCACTGATAGTATGTATGAGCCAAGGTTTTATCACTTGCAACGGCATAGTTTATTACTAATACGCCCAACTACTGATTATAGTTATTTTGTAGCATACAACTATCAGTTGGGTAGCGCAACAACACTTAAATTCAATATGGATATAGACGCTATATGTGAAACGAGCGATGACATATTAGTGTCAAGCAAAAACAAGATATATCAGTGGGATGATAGATATACCGATGATGACGGCAAAAAGATAGAGTACATATTACAGCCAAAAGCCACGATGAGTACGGAACAGATGCTCATGAAAGCGATAGATACTAAATTTTCGTCGGATTATTCCGGCAAGGCAACCGTTCAAGAGGGAACATTGAACGTATCTGTACCAACTGACACAAGAAATAAAATTAAATGTAATCACTCTACGGCTTATATGGATATAAAAATTATATCCAATGACAGATTTATCGTAGATCATATTATGGTAGAGGTGGCAGATTTATGAGAAAAGAATTATTGGGATGGATAAAGGAATACGAAGAAAAGACAAATGATAAATTCTATGTGCTTCCTGATTTTACATTATGGTATATTCCTGAAAGGGGATTTTGCCAGTGGCGGGCAATGGATAAAGAGAAAACCATTCTATGTTGGAATCTTTGCCACGACGCTAAATTTTGGCGTGACGCATTAGAGTGCGTGGCGTTGCAATGGGGATACGACAGAATCATGACAACATGCATATTGCCGATTAAGGCGTATATACGCTATTGGGGATGGGAAATTATGCAGACATTTACTAAAGACGGAATGAGCCGATATATATGTAAAGATAAGCAAGATAGAGAAGTAGTTATCACACCGAAAAGCGTAAATGAAGACGGTACCGTAAATTATTTTGTTACAAACGAATTACGGCGAAAATATAAGCCGTGGAAAAATTACGATGAAAGGGCGTGATTAGATGGGCAAAAAAGGTGGTGGCAGTAGCACCACAACTTATACACCAAGTGCAGAAGAAAGAGCGTTACAAAACGAAGAATTAGAGTATATACGGCAGGTTAAGCCGAACGCATTTAAGCTGAATGATGTAGCAGGAAACATGCTATACAATTCTTTGGGTGATACAAAAGTAGACTACAATCAGCTAATGAATGATGCACTTAACCAAGTTAAATGGGGACAACAGGGAATACGTAACTTGGCTGATGGGAATATTCCATCAAACTATCAAACAGCAATGGAAAACAGCATTAAAAGTGGTGTGCAAAACAGCATGGGTAATTTACTAAGCGATTTAGGCAATCGTGGCGTAGTCAGCTCAAGTGTCATGGATACAGGACTTAAAGGAATTAGTGATAGTGCGTCAAACGCAATGGCACAGAACTGGAGCAATACAGTAAGCCAGTTACAATCATTATACGGAAGTGGAATAGATGCAGCCGGGCAAGGGACAGCTAATGCGTCGGCAGCACAGGAAGCAGCACAGAACCCGGCACTTAATTTATGGAATGCGTCGTTAGGATTGAACGGAGCCACTACAGGAGCGTTAGCAGCTATTGGCGGCAAAGGTACAACTACAAATCAACAAAGCAGCGGCGGGAGCGGTTTATTTGGCGGCTTATTATCCGCAGCAGGCAGCTTTTATTGCTTTGCCCCTGAAACTAAAGTACGTTTAGCTGATGGCAAAGAAGTGTTGATAGGAGATATACGTGTAGGTGACAAGGTACTTTCACCACACGCAGACGGAACAGAAACGGTGGAAACCATATTACATACACTCGAACCTCACTACGCAGATTGTTACAATGTTGTTTGTAAAGACGGCAGAGAAACAAAATATGTATCAGCAACGCTCACACAGCCTATCATGAGTTCTGACGGCTCTTTTATTGAAGTAGGTAATATTACACTAGGGACTAAGATAAAAGGGTGTGGAACGGTAATTAATATGGTTTACAGTGGCGAACGCAAGGTGCGTGATTTACAGACAAGCGGCGTTAATACCTATTATGCAGATGGTTTTATTGCATTAGGCGGCAGTGCGGAAAACTGGGTAAAAGAAGGTGGAAAAGTTGGCGAATAAATTATCCAATATAAATAAAAGTGTACAGACAGGAAGCCAAGTAAAAAGCAACTGGACGTTACCAACAAACCAGTTTGTACAGATGGCGTATAATGACCCTAAATTTGCATTAGGCAACTTACTGGGTACGTATTTATTAAACAGGTATGTTGGCAACGTAGATAACGGCGAAGCAAATGACATGCAGCCTAAACTTACAGCTAACAGCGGAACTCTTCCCGATTATCAAAGCACGCTTAACGCCGATACAGGTCATAGATTCCAAGTGGATGAAAACGGCAATGTAGCATATCATGCGCCGACGCTTGCACCTGCTATTACAGTAGATAACCCGATACAGGCAAATCAAGATTTTAAAGATTACTATAATTCGTACAATAATAAAAACGTTGATGGATCTGGTTTGCTTGATATGACGCAGCTTGCACAAATGGCAGGAGTAGCACCTGCAGCACCAACAGCCGTGCCAGTAACACCGCAACAGGCGGGGGCAGTTAATCCCAATCCGTTAAATGGCGGTAACTTTGCTATTGACGGAGATTTAGGTAAATACGCAACAACTAACCCACAAAGCCTTACAGGCGGTACATGGAAATACCATGGACAGTTTTCCCCAAAAAACTATGGTGATATAGCATGGGCAGCCGTATCACCGACAACAGATAATGCCCAAACCCAAAATGAGCCAATGTATACATTAAACGGCGATTTTCCGGGAATGATTCAAACGGGTAATATAGACATTGCAAATAGACCGACGGTAAAATTGCCGGATGGAAGAATTGCAACAGTACGCAGTGCTTCATTTAATATAGATGGCAAAGAAGTATTACTGCCGACGGTATCCAAAGATGGCAAATTATGGACAGACCAAGAAGCAGTAGAAAATTATCGGAAAACAGGTGAAAATTTAGGCGTGTTTGATTCGCCCGAAGCTGCAAACCGATATGCACAGGCATTGCATGAACAACAGGATGAAATGTATGTAAGACCAAACGAACAGCCGATTAAAGACGAAACACCAATTAAGGATGAAGGACAACCGATTAAAGAAGAACCACAGCCAATTACAGCCAATGCGATACCAATTACGGAAGATAAGAAAGAACAGCTGAACGGGAATACATTGCGTATCCAATCTGCTAGTGACGGTAATATATATGATTTTACTATTTCATCTGATGGCAAATGGATACAATTCCCGAACGGCGGTAAATTGCCAGCAACACAGAAAGATGCATTGATTGCAGCAATGCATAATCCCAAACAAAGCTATGATGATATAGAAGCGTTTGCAACGCCTTTGCACAATATAACGTCTAACTTGCCACAAGACGTAAAAGACGCAATAAAGAAAGACCCTGCCAAAGCAACAATGGCACGAATGATGGCGAATAATATTGATTCACGTGATATGACCGACAGCACCAACCCCGGCGTATTCACCGACAATTTACATATAGGTATCCCAAACACCATACAAAACACGGAACAAACAGCAGTAAATCCAAACGAACCACAACCTTTTAATGCCGAGCAATGGAAGCGTGATTTTATCATCAGACAGCGAAAGAAAGGCTTTTCATCTGATGTTATAAATGATATGTTAGGCGACTTGATGCCACAAGCACAGGCACAGGAAGATAAGTATAACAGATACCAAGCAGGTATATTAATGCCACTGTATCAAACGGCGGTAGCTAATAAAGATTACTCAACAGCTGCACAGCTTGCCCAAGGAATGATGCAGTATAACCAAGAAGTCGGGAACTACATGCTTAGTAGTTTGCCAACGGCACAGAATTTCTATGCTACTGACGTAGCAAAAGACCGTGCAGCAACAGCAGAAGAATATAAGAAAACGAATATGGATATAGCGCAGAAATACAAAGAGAAAAATGACAAAACGGCATTTGAAAACAATAAAGCATTGAAAGAGCTTACTTATCAGCAACAAGTCCAGTTGAAACAGCTGGATGAATTTTTGAAAGAAAAAAGTATAGCGTTTAGCACACAGCAAAAGTTAGCATTTGCCGCAGCGTCGAAAGAGCAACAATACAAATGGCTTATAAGCCATGGAGCAACTAATGAACAAGCACTGGGAATTACCGGCGGCAAAGGTACATCGTCGAGAAGTAGCGGTGGCGGTTCATCTAGTGGTGGCGAAAAAATATCACAATCTCATCAAGAAGCAATGAATAAAGTTAGCGATTTATATGAAAGAGCTATGAAACCAAACGAAGATGGAACACTCGATGCTGATGCAGTAGATGCCTTGACCGAATGGGCAAATGATAACGCTGGAAAATATGATGATGATACACGAACATTAATAAGAAGTATGGCTTATGTTGCTCAAGGCGTTAGACTTGAAAAAAACGGAGCGTCTGGCGATACCGTATATGAAAAAGCTTTTAAATATGTACCTAAATATTATTTGGAACAGCTTTTACCTAATAGAAATTTTGATGGATACGATTAATTATTGAAAGGACTGTACTATGTCTAAATTAAGCGATTACTTACTGAATAATACGAATATACAAGATGTACCTGAAGGAGCGGCACCGGGATATGAAGATAATTCTGATTCCGATTCTTCTAGTAGTAGTGGTTCTTTTTTTGATTCGGCAAAAAAGTGGTGGCATGAATATACCGACGCAGTATCAGAAGGTCGCCCAATGTGGAAAGAAGAAGCAACGGTAAGCCCTGTTGACTGGGGTACAGCAGGTGGCAACGGCTCTATGCCGACCACCTTTTCTAATTCCACATATCAAAGCATGCAAAACCCTGATACTACGCTTAGTGATGTCGGCAATGCCATAGTAGACAGAGTGTCAGAAATCACACCACAGCCGATTGTTGATGCATTTACGCCACAGACAATAGCACCTAACTGGCAGCCAAGACCACTTGATGACAGTGTATATACTGATATACCTGGTACGCCAACTGCTAGCGGAGAGTTTGGCGCATTGGAAGATGAAAGTGTACGCAAAAAGCGCATGGATGAAGCAGCACAATATATGGCAGATAATTACCCCCGTGCCTATTCAGCTATGTTGGGAGCGGTATCGGGGGCAGCTAATGTTGCAGGCGGTATCCGTAACGCAATAGGTGGAGAAAACAGTGACTGGATTCTACGTAATGCAGAAAAATCGGAAGAAGCTATGAAAAAATTCCGTCAGCAGTGGGAAAACCAGTACGGTGATAGCGGATACTTGTTAAACCCGAATGGGCTTGCCAATGATATTGGTAACGGTATCGGTTCCAGCCTTCCTATCATGGGATTGTCGTTATTAGCCCCTGAAGCGGCAGTAGGCATTGGTACAAGAGCTATTACAAGTGCGCTTACACGTGCAGGGCTTGGAAAATTAGCAGGAAGCAAAGTAGGGCAGGCACTTATTAAAGAAGTTGCATCAAGCCCAATGTCTACAGCAGGCGACACTATGGCTGAATACGGCTCGATGGTTGATGAGCTTGTACAAAGCGGTATGAGTGAAGAAGAAGCGAGAGAAAAAGCAAAATCTATTATTCCTCGAAATATTGCTCTTGATACATTAACTCTTCCAGGCGAATTGTACGTTATGAAAGGTGCAAAAGGCTTGGGACGCAGATTCCAAGCAGCAAGCACGGATAGTATCGGCAAACGAATTGGAAAAGGAATGGCACGTGCTGGAGTAATGTCTGTTGGCAGTGCCATTCCTGAAGGATACCAAGAAGGCGCACAGAACGCTTTGGAAGATAATGTAAAAGGTGAACGAAATACAAACTGGTTTAGCCCATTCTCATGGAATGACGATGACTTAGAAGCTGCACGTGCCGGGGCAGTTGGTGGTGCATTTATGGGTATTCCCGGCAACGTTGCCAAAGGCATGCAGACATATTCCAATACAGGCAATGCAGGTATAGACGCAACGGTAGATGCCGCTAATGAATACGGCTTAGACCCTAAAGGATTGTTGTCAATTGGCGCAAGAGAAAGCGGTGGCGACGATGTAACTGCCATTGGATCGGCTAGCCCAAATGCATTCCAAATTACAGATGAATCAGCAAGCGATTACGGCGTAGATGAGATGTATCCTGAATGGAAAACAGACTTAAAGCAGAATGCGGAAGCAGCCGCATTTATTCTTACCAAAAAAATCGAAGAAAACGGCGGCGACTTCTGGGCTGGAGTACGTGCATATAACGGTGCAGGACAGGCGGCAGATGAGTATTTAGCAACAGTACAGAATACCTATAACAATATTCCTGATGGCTATGTTAGCAGCGGCGGTGGTAGTGGAATACAGCCATACAACTTGCCGACGCAGGGTGCAGATATTGACGAACAGGTAAGCAATTTAACACCCGAATTTCAATCGGCATTGCCTACTATTGGCGGCATACTGAATGAAATGGGATTAGCTGATGGAGCGGCTATTTCATCGGCTGCACGCACGCCCGAACATAACGCAGAAGTAGGCGGGGCAGAAAATTCCTATCATGTACATAATGACGCAGTAGACATTGTATTGCCGGAAGGAACGACACAGGAACAGGCTGATGCCGTTGCAGAACGATTCCGTGAAACTGGGGCATTTAAGGAAGTATTATTCCATGATGCAGGTAGCGGCTATCACTTACATTTAGGCGGGTATAACGGTGGCTTGAATAGTCGTGGCGGTGGTGTAGGCGGCACGGTAGAAGGTTCTTATAATGGTGATGGCGGCGCAGCTTATATGGAAGCGCAGCGTGAAGCAGATAGAGAATATCAGCAGGAACAGCGTGATAGGGACAATGCATATCAGCAGGAAATAACTAATATCATGAATGACAATTCTGCTGAAACCATTGCGGATGATGTGGACAAAGAAATGAAGGACGCCAAAACACAGCAGGAAGAAGGAATGAAAGCCTTAACGCCTGACCAGCAAAAAGAAGAAATTGGCAACTACCTTGATTCTGTATCCCAAGATGATATAAGCGATGCAGATTTTAATACATTATGGGATGCCACACAATCAAACGACCCTAAACAGATACAGACTGCATATCAGACGATGCAGGTTAATAAGCAGCAGACGGCACAACAAACAAAGCAGCCGATTCAGCCAGTAAATACGCCTGTACAGCAAACTGAAAAACAGCAGCCTAAACAACAGCCTGCACAACAAGTCAGCATGAATAATGAAACAACTAATCCGATAGCCCAAGCAACACAGGGAACACAGGATAATAAGCAAACACAACCTTTAGAACAGACAGTACAACCGCCGCTAAATACAGCACCAAACAGTAAACCAATTCAACAAGGAGAAATAAAAAATGAAACAACGCAAAGCACCGAAGGCACCAACAATCAAAATGTCAACACCGAATCTAAAGAAAATCAGCGTGAAAATGCCGAAACCGTACAAGCCAAAGAAAGTGCCGAAAATAAAGGGACAACGGGCATAACAGAAAATGTAAGAACTGATAATGCAAAACAGAATATCCCTGCACAGTATAAATTAGTATCAGCAGATGATTTAATATCTTCTGACATGCCTGCATATCCTCAACAGTATCAACCTAGAAATAGAAATCGTTTAGGTATGGTAGCACAGGTAGAAGATATGTCTAACCAATTAAATCCATCCGCAGTTGTAGACCCAACAGGTAATGTAAATATGGGTTCGCCTGTCATTAATAGCAAAGGCGTTGTGTTAAATGGCAATGGTCGTACCATGGCTATTAGAAAAGCATACAATAAAGGGAACCAATCAGCACAGGCATACAAACAATACTTAAAGGATAATGCGGAAAAGTTAGGCATAGATCCAGCCGCAGTAGATAAAATAAAGAATCCTATGATTGTGCGCCAAGTATCTGACGATGCACCTATAGAAGACATTATTCATAGTACGGCTGGCGGCTCAAGAATGAGTGCAAGCGAACAGGCAAAGAGTGATGCAAAAAAAATACGTACATCAACGCTTGATAAATATAAGAAAGAAAATTCGCCTGATTTGTCTGCACCATCTAATCGTGAGTTTGTTAAATCGGTACTTGATGACATTACAACAGATGCAGATAGAAACGTAATGTATACCGAAAATGGACAAATAACAAAGGAAGCTATACGACGTGTACAAGACGCCTTATTCGCAAGAGCTTATGGAGATGATTCATTACTTAACCGCATGACAGAAAGCACGGATGACAATATCCGTATAGTATCAAAGGTTATGTTGCAGTGCGCCCCTAAAGTTGCTAAACTAAAAGAAGGACAAGAACACGGAGATTTTTATAGCGAATATGATGTATCAAACGTTATTACACAGGCAGCAAAAGACCTGATAGAAGCACGTGAAGCAGGGAAACCAATTTCTTATAAATTACGTGAAAATGATATGTTTGAAGCGTCAAAACGCAAGGATGATGAAGCTATAAAAATCACGCTAAAATTTTTTGACGATAACAAACGCAGACCAAGACGGATACAAGAATACGTTAATTCTCTTGCTGATTATGTCATTGGCATGGGAAGTCCGAAACTCGAAACAGAATCCAATCCATTGTTTGACGGCGGCGAACGAATGACAATGGATGAATTAGCTAATTTTACGGAGGAAGAAATCAATGGCGGACGAAACAGTAATTTACATGTCGAAAGTAAAAGAACTGACACCCAAACAGAAAGCGTACCTCAGACAGTGCAAGAAGAAAGCGGAACAGCAGGAAACGCAAGCATACAAAAAAGCAATGAAACAGAAGTAAAAGAAAATACCCATTTACAGCCTGTTAAAGACGCTATTGCTAATGGCAGCTATAAACTTATAGCAAAAGAAGCTGTTGAATACGCTAACAACGTTGTAAGCGGTTTAAAAGACGGCACACTTACTAAAGAACAAGCACAATTACGAGTTAATGATTTAGTAAGTGCTTTACAAACAAAAGAATCGAATGGGAATATCGTAATGGGTAATATTCCTAAATTCATGCAAAACAACATACTTGATTCCTTAAAAATGGTAAAGGATGCCATTAACGGCAACATTGAGTATGCGGGCATGAATGAAAAAGAAACCAAAGCGGCTAAGATGCTTGATGAAACAATAAAAGGCATTAAAGATGGCTCTATCACACCTGCAAAGGCAAATGATGAATTAATAAATGCAAAAGCAACGGCTAAAGACCCCGACCACCCGTTAAGACACTCGTATGCATACCGCAAAAAGATAAAAGAAGCAATGGGCTTTATTAAAGATAAAAACAATTACGGTGCGAAACAAGAAGAGCAGAAAGCTGCTACAAGCAAAGAAGATACAGAATCCAAAAGCAAAGACCAAGCACAAGAACCAGTGCAAGAAAAGCAACAAGTAGAAGACCATTCTGAAACTCAAGAAGAGGTAAGAGAGACCGTTATACGACCGTTTAAAGAAAAAGCTGATGGCATACTAAAAACATATATGGCTAAAAAAATAAGCAGGACAAGTGCAGAACGGCGTTTAGTAAGAATTTCTGCAGATGCAAATGCCGCGTATTATGGAAGTTTTGATGGAATGGAAGAGGTAAAATCCCAAACCAAACTTAATTTTAATGAACGTTCTGTAGCACAAGACTATGCAAATGATGCAATGAATGAAATCAAGAAAGAATATCATAAAAGGCAAGAAGAAAAGAAAGCCAAAGAAAATGCAAAAGAAACTAAAAAAATCCCAGCTCAAGAAATAAAGGCAACGGAATCTAAAGAAGAACTCAAAACAAAAAGTGAACCGGAACGCACAAGCCCCGATGAAATTGATTTACGTACCATCTCTATAGAAGATGCAGAACGTGAAGCTATGGAAGCGTTAGGTATTAAACCACATAAAAAACCAGTGCTTCCTAAACCAACAAAAGGAACGCCGAAGCCAAGAAAAAGAACACCAATTAAGGATGATGAAACAATTGATTTTCACATCCATATTGTTGATGATTCTGATGAAGCGTTAGCAAGAGCCTTGAAAGTATTTGATGAGGAAACAAGCAAGTTAAATGCTAACCCCATGTTTAATCCTCGATTAATGACGGCTGCATTGGAAATCGGAGCTATTCATTTACAGCGTGGGACTAATAAATTTATTGACTGGCTCAAAGTTATAAGCAGTACAGATAGCCGTTTAAAATCTTATGCACCTGCGGTTTGGAAAGCCTTGCAAGTATTTCCTAAAAATGGTACGCTTAACGAAAAGCAAATGACCTCTCTAATCCAGTTTGTGGGCGTTATGTATCATCATGGCATAACGGATAAGACAGACCTTAGAAAACGCTTTATAGCGGCATTGGGAGTAAAAAATGCCAAATATTTTGACACGGCGTATACTGCTATTGTTGAATATCCGACAGCGGAGGAGTTGAAAGGAGATAATACAAATGTTAATGACAGCACCAGTGGACTGGCTACACGAGCTAGCGAAAGGGACAATCAAAACGCAGTGGGGGCAAATGATGAAAGCAGAAGACCCGGCAACGGAAACGGACAAAGTATTTCTCAGACTGGAAAAGGACAAGAACAACACGACATGGGGAATACAGGGATTCATGCTGACAGCACCGCTACTAGCGGAAAGACTGGCAATAGCAGAGTACAAAAAGAAGAATCCAATGATAGCACCAGTAGCACCGGAAGTATTGACTTATCAAGAAGCGTTAGAGATAGCCTTACAAGAGTTCCCGATGATGACGAAAAAAGACCTGACGAACTTAGCACATCTGTTACAAACGGACGAATCAATGAAGATAATAACGAACAAGTAACCAATACTCATGATAGCAAGCATATAGAAAGCATTAGAAAAGAAATACCAATATTAAAACCGGAACAGGCAGGCGATGTCGCTTTTGCCGAACACCGATTGATTGATGATAATAAAAACGGCGTACTGTTTACGAATGGCACGGGCACTGGTAAGACATTCAGTGGTTTAGGTATCATTAAACGCATGTACGATAAAGGCAAGAAAAACATTATTGTTGTTGCCCCAAATACCAATATTATCAAGCAGTGGACAGAAGCGGCCAAAGAGTATTTTGGTATTGAAATGACTCCACTTGAAAATACCAAGGATGGCGGTAAAGGTGTATGTATTACTACATTTGCTAACTTTGGATATAATCATGAATTAGCAAAAAAGAATTGGGATTTAGTAGTTTGTGACGAATCCCAAAACTTAATGTCGGGAGCAAAATCAGAACCAACCAAAGCGTTAGATACATTAAGAGCTATTACCCACCATGAAGAAGGCGTTTATAGATGGTCACGGGATAATCATATTGAACTTTGGAATGAATTACAAAAAGCAAAAGAAAACTACGACAAAGAAAAAACAGAAGAAAGTAAACAGCAATATGATAAAGTATATAAAAAATGGGACGCTGCAGACCGTAAAGCAAAAGAAGACTACCAAGGATTAAAGAAATCTAAGGTAGTTTTTTTGTCGGCAACTCCATTTGCTTACGTTCCTAATATTGATTATGCTAATGGCTATTTGTTTGATTACGGCGGTGAGAAAAATACAGGCAGCTATAATAAACCTAACGGACGACAACAATTCTTTATAGATCATTTTGGCTATAAAATGCGATATAATCGCCTTGAAAGACCTGATGCAGAAGTTGACAGCGGCATTATGGAGCGTGAATTTCACGATTGGCTTGAAAAACAAGGGGCATTATCCGGCAGACAACTTGTTATAGATAAAGACTACGACCGTGGTTTTATCCGTGTTGACGGTGGCATTGGTAAAATTATTGATGAAGGACGAGAATATATACGGGAAAAATATCCTGCTTTGGCAGATTATTACCAAGAAGAACGAAAAGAAATGATGAATTTTGACAAGTATCTTCTGGAAGCGATAAAGGCTAAAGCTGCAGTAAAACTTGCAAAGGAATATATTAAACAAGGTAAAAAAGTTGTTGTATTCCATGACTTTAAAACAGGCGGCGCATACCATCCATTTAAAGTAAACGAACATAATATGGAAAGCCAAGCCCTTGAAGAATATAGACGTTTAGAAGCAGACCGCCCCGATTTAATCAATCTTGATTTACGGGATTTAAAAACACCGATAGCAAGATTCAGAGAATCTTTTGGTAATAATGGAACCTTAGCTGTGTTTAATGGTGACGTATCTAAAAAGAACAGGGAAAAAGCCCAAAAAGATTTTAATGACGATAACGGCAAAGCAAAGATTATTCTTGTACAATCTGACGCAGGACAAGCAGGTATTTCTTTACATGACACTACTGGTAAATATCAGCGTGTACTCATTAATTTAGGAATGCCGACCAAGCCAACCGCCTCAATTCAGATAGAAGGACGTATATATCGAACGGGAAATAAGTCCAATGCTATTATTCGCTATTTGAATACGGGGACTAATATTGAACAGAATGCTTTTGCAACAAGAATTGCCGAACGTGCAAGCACAGCAGAAAATCTTGCACTAGGCAATAAAGCACGTGCCTTGAAGAAAGCATTTATTGATGGATTTGAAGAATCACAAGACAGTGATGAATGGAGAAAATATTTACCCGGATCACCTACAGAAGGAACGGGTGGTAAAGAAAAAGACCGTGCTAATGATGATGCAGAACATGCAGAATGGGATAAAGCCAAGGCAAAATATTTTGCTAATCAAAAGAAAACCAATCGCAACAAATCAAGAGAAGGTGTAGATTATTATGCAACTCCCGAACCATTAGGGCTAAAAATGGTGGAATGGTCACAACCAAAAGCAAATCAATCTATGCTTGAGCCGTCGGCAGGACACGGAGCGATTGCCCAATGGTTCCCTAGTAATACAAAAAATACAGTTGTTGAACCGTCCAATGATTTAGTGCCCAAGCTAAAAATGCACGTAGATAATGCTAATGTTGTAAATGATTATTTTGAAAATATTGGCACGTGGAATAAATTCGATAGAATTGTCATGAATCCCCCGTTTGGCAATGGCGGCAAAACAGCTGTTGAACATCTTGCAAAGGCGTATAAACATTTGCGTGAAGGTGGGCGTATAGTAGCACTTATTCCTGACGGCCCAGCATGCCAAAAACGTTTTGATAAATGGTTCTGGGAAGACAGCAAAGGCAAAAATAGAAACGGGAAAGATGTAACCGTAGAAGCTCCAAGCAAAACAGGCACTATTCGTGAAGAAATCGCATTGCCAAGCGTAACGTTTGAAAGAGCTGGCACTAAAGCAAACACTAAAATTGTTGTTATCGACAAATTCCCATCAAAAGAAGTAGCAAAGAATTATAATGATATGACTATCAACGTTGATATGAGTGATTACGACAATATCAAAGATTTCTTTAATGCACTTGAAAATAAGACCGTTCCTGACGCATTGACAGACACAGAAAACAATGAAAAACAATCAGCTGAACAGAAAACTACTAAGTATTCTGTACGTGATAACAGCAAAGAAATACAGCGTTCCATACAGGAAGTCAAAGACGAAATAAAGAATGCATTACCGACAGCCAAGAACATTACAGAAGATGGGAATACAATTACATTTATAATGCCGAACGGATCTAAAATTGTCGTAGATGTTCAAAATCAAATCGCACTGACAGCTGAACAATTAGCACAAGCAAAAAAAGACCACAACATAGACGGTAATGTTGTAGTCGAAGGGTATGCCAAGAAGTATGGCAAAGATGCCTATATTGCTTTGTCACAGGGTGCCCGAAAAGGTACAGGGTATCATGAAGTATATCATGTGGCAGAAGATACCGTGCTGAATGACAAAGAAAAAGCAGCTCTTAGAAAGAAATATCCAAATGAAGAAATGCGTGCAGATAAATACGCCGAATGGGTGGAAGCAAGAAAACACGGCAAAGGTACGTTGTTTGGCAAATTATTCCGTAAGATACAAGATTTTGCAAAGAAAATGCAGGCTATTCTCACACGCACCGAAAACGTACATAACGTATTCCGCAAGATTGAAAGCGGTGAAGTATGGAACCGTAAAGCGGAAGAGTCTGAAGCGGCTAACGCAAAACTTGCTAAAGCTGCACGGCAAAAGCTACAAGAAGATATGCAGGCGTTTAGCAAAAGTGTAGATGACTTTATGAATGGCAAGTTGCCACCCAAAGATGTAAAAGTTATGACTACACCCTTAGTTATGAATCTTATTGGTGAAAAACTTTTGCCAATATATATACATACTAACGTTATGGAAAAAATACTAAAAGGCAAACATAGTGGAGAAATGAGTACTGGAATTGTCAAAAAGATTCCAAAAGAATTAACCGACCCATTAATGATATTAAAAGCCATTAATAACCAAGGCGTAGAATCTAAGAATCAAAAGATTGTAGTTATTGATTTAAAAAACAATTATGGGGCAACAATTATGGTTCCGTTTATTATGGATGTAAAAGCAAATCGGTATGAATTATCCAATGTTATTGAAAGTGCATATGGAAGAGGAAATAAAAGACCGAATGACAAGTGGTATATCAAACGGTTAAAACGTGGCGATGCTGTTTATGCCAATAAAAAAAGAATCGACCACTGGCTAAAAACACTTTCATTAGCCGAAGCTCATAATGGCTTACTAGTGGTCGATTCCTTTAATTTGTCTACGATTATACCAGATGAAACAGATTTAGGCAAGTTAAAAAGAGAAAATCCGACAAAATATTCTATACGAAAAACGCAAGATACCCCGCTTAACCCGAAAGAAAGAGAACAGGAACAACGCAAGGAAGACATACTGAAAGCAATAAACGATATAGTCCCTGTATATACGAAATCAGATGTAAAGAAAAACAGTACAACTGAAACATACTACGACAGACGGCAAAAAGCAGGCTTTGTAAAAACACCGACAATCCGTGAATATGGTAGAATCTTAGCACTCAATCTCGACCAGCAACTGAAGCTAAAGAACAATATGGAACTCACAACGAACGTTAAGCAGGAACTGGAAAAGAACAAGGCTTATGCAGCAGTAATGGGCGATAAAATCAAAGATATGACGCCTATACAGGCACGTGCAGAGGGCGTATCTATCTTTGGCTCGCTGTATTTCAATGGTAACGAAGAAGCCGCCGCCGCACGCTTCCCGAAATACTATGAAGCATTTAAAAATGCCTTGAAAGAAAATGAAGAATTGAATGATAAGGTAAACCATATTACTGAAATGATTGGTGATTACAAAGCACAGAATCCAGTACTTAGAGCCAATAGTGGCATGCAGATGCACGATGAAAGCCAAAAGAAAACAACCAAAGGCAAGATAAATGCTATACTTGATAAAGTGTATGCTGAAATGGTCGATGAATTAGATCCATTGACCAAAGTAACGAAAATGGCAGAAAAAGAAGCACAGCAAAAGTTATTGTACAAATACGATGTACATAAACAAGCACTGATGGCGCAAGGTAACGCTCAGTCTAAAGCAAACCTGCTTTTAAACAGCGGCAAAGATAAAGAAGAAGCAATCCATGCATTAAACGATAAAGATATGTTTAATGGGGCTGTTCAGTATAAAGTCAACATGAATGATATTATGGATGCTATTAAAAACGTACCGCAGGAAGAACTCGAAAAAATAGGTGCGGACGATGCACGGCAGGGTCTTGCTAAATACTTAATTGCCATGCGTACAAAAGAATTAAGCAATGCCCTTGATAACGACTATGTACGCCCTGATGGATTCGATGAAGAAGCATGCTATACTATTATTAAAAACGCTCCCGAAAGTATAAAAACTGCTGCTAAAATGGTGTGGGACTTCAACAAGAACATGATAAACATTATGCAGCAGCAGGGGCTTATTAATAAAAAAGCTGCTGACACAATGAGAAAATATGCCCATTACGTGCCGATGTATCACGACATGAGCGACATGCAGGATATAGACGATTTTATTGGTGCAGTAGGAAGGGGCGGCAGAGGATTCGTAGACATAAAGCCCAATATCTATGAAATCAAAGGCGGTAATGAACGTGCCATTATTGACCCAATAGAAAGCATGGTACGCATGACGGTAACGTTACTCAACAAGTGCCAAAGAAACAGAGTAGGTCAAGCATTAGCACGTATTAACCAGGACTTTGAAGGTATGGGAAGCATTATAGCTAAAGACCCCACCTTGAAGCACGAAGACCCTAAAAAATGTGCGTTTTCCGTATATATAGGCGGTAAAAAAGTTATATATCGCACAACACCGGAGGTATATAGTATTCTTACACAGGTGGATGAAAACGGAGCAAGTGTTCTTGAATCAATTTTAAAACCGTTTGCGTCGGCGTTACGGCGTGGTGCCACTATTTCTCCACCGTTTATTGTTCGAAACTTTACTCGTGATACAGTAACTGCAGGCATTACAAGCCAAACCGGATTTATACCGTTTGTTGATAGTTTTAGAGGTATGTACAAACTTACAACCGACAAGCAATTCAAAATGGACTACCTTGCAAGTGGTGCGTCTATGGGTACATTTATACGTTCCGATGTACACGGGGCTAAAGACTTGTTAAGTGAAATTACAGGCGATAAATACAGCTCGTGGCCAAAAGGATTAAGACAGATAGCGCAATTCATATCGGCAGTATGGAACCATTACGATAAGTTTGCCAACCTCGTTGAAGATGGTACTCGTGCTGGTGAATTTATGCGTGCAAGAAAGAAAGGAATTGGCCTTGAAGAAGCTGGTTATCTTGCAAAAGAAGTAACGCTTAACTTTGGCAGACACGGTAAGGCAGGGAAGCACATAAACCGTGCCGTACCGTTCTTTAACGCCACTATTCAAGGTACAGATAAGTTTATACGTGCATTCAAGAAAAACCCCGCTAGAGCGTCGTTTATGACGGCTGTAACCATTATTTTACCTTCTATAATGGCTTGGGCATTGGCAAACGGTGATGATGACGATTGGTATCAAGACCTTGATGCAAATACAAAATACACTAACTGGTGCTTTAAAATAGGTGATACGCACATCCTTATACCTAAACCGCAAGAAGCCGGTATTTTGTTTGGTAGTGGCGTAGAAGCCGTACTCAATCAAATGATGGGGAAAGACCCACAGGCAATGAAACAATGGGCAAGACAATATGCAGAAACTTTATTGCCCAATATATTCCCAACATTGATAGCACCATTAGTTGAATGGCAAACGAATTATAGCTTTTGGAAAGGCAGACAACTTGTAGGGAAAAAACTACAGGATTTACCATCCGAGCTTCAATACAATGCATATACTAGCGAAATAGCAAAGGCATTGGGTGATACATGGCTTGCTAAACAAGTTAAGTTATCGCCTATCGCTATTGATAACTTTATTAGCGGCTATTTTGGCAGTGCTGGACGCTTTATTGCTAATATGCTCAATTCGCCAATAGATTATTTGAGAGATTCTAGCAGACCTGTTGAACCTGCCAAATACTGGTATGAAATGGCGTTTATTGGCTCATTTGTTAGAAAAAATCATGAAATATCTGAATATCAAAACAGATTCTATGATTTAGCAAGCGACATGAAGGATGATTATAATCGCATGAAACACGATAACCCAAAAGCAAAACCGCCCAAAGGGTATAAAGAAATGGAAACCGCAAAGAAAACAGTTAGCAAGTTAAATAAAGAAATACAGGGGATTAAATCAGATACAAAGATGGGGCCGGAACAAAAACTACAGCAGATAGAGTTGCGGCAAAATAAAATCCATCACTTTACAAAGAAATTCGTTACTCAATACGGCAGATAGGAGATAGCATGAAAACATACCTGGCTAGAGCACCTTGCAACGGTGCTTTTATACATAAATACATATAAGGCGGTGAACCATGGATATAGAAACAGAATTTATAAAAATGATTATAGGCACGTTAATTCCGGCAGTAGTCGGATATATTGTTGCATGGTTTAGATTAAAAAGAAGCGCAACGCTGAGAGCTGAAAGAGAATATAAGGCGATAAAAGACGGCATGCAAGCCATATTGCGTGACCGTCTTATTTATTACCATGGGCATTATATGGAAAAAGGATGTGCGCCAATTTATGCACGTGAAAATTTCCTGCACATGTACCAAAGCTATAAGGAATTGGGCGGGAATGGTATTATTGAAAACATTTATTCGCAGTTTATGGCACTACCGACGGAGGAACAGTATGAAGGACATACTCACTAAGATAAAAAGCAATATCGGTATAATTTGTATCGGTTTTGGATTATTTGCCGCTTTAACCGTGTTGCTTTCATGGCTGATGGGCTATTGGCTCAACGGCTTATACGGGATGAAGTTTGATATTAACAGTTGCTGGCAAGGGATTAGTGCATGCGGAATGGGGCTTGTGGGACTAATGAAGTGGTTAGTTGACAGTACAAAAAACAGCCCCGCAGGTATGCCACCTAATTTTAAATCACAGCATTTATGTAATTGCATAAAAGGAGATGATAAACGTGAAAGTAATTGACATTTCATATTGGCAGTTAGGCATTGACTGGGACGAAGTAGTTGCAAGCGGCGTAGAAGGGGTAATTATTAAAATCACGGAAGGACAGAGCATAGAAGAATCCTTCTATGAACATGTGAATAATGCTAAAGAACACGGCTTGAAATGGGGCGTATACGCATTTTCCCATGCAAGCACGTCCGAAGAAGCACGCATGGAAGGAAACGAAGTTGTTTATCTATTAAATAAATTCGGTGAAAAACCGCCGCTTGGTGTATGGTTTGATTTTGAATCAAAAGAAAATTTAAATTGTTCAGACCCGACAGCGGTATGCAGTGCGTTCATATCTTTCTGTAATGCGAATGGATATGATACCGTGGGCGTATACGCTTCATTATCTACACTGGTCGACGTTGTAAGCGTTTATTCTCTTGCAAGCTATGTTCCATACTGGGTAGCACAATACAGCGATACATGCGATTTTAAAGAATATTATCCTAACGCTAGACTTGCAGCTTGGCAGTATAGTGATAAACAGTATATAGGAAACACAAACGTTGATATGAATGAGTGGTATTTATGATGGAGATAAAATATGATAAAAAGAAAATTATCGGCTGCATTGCTGGTGTTCTGCTTATTATTGCCGTTGTTTACGGTATCAGCCGATACTACGACGGTAGATCAGCCGCAGACCATAACGATGCAATTCAGTCAGTACAGCAGATTAAAAGAGATAATGAATCAGCAAGAGATGACATTAACGACGCTCGAAGCGAAATTGAAAGTGCTGGAACAATCATCGACAGCGGACAAGCAGACATTGATACAGCTAAACGACACACTGAAACATTGCAACAATCAGTTGATAGACGCCAAGAAACAATTAACGAATGCCAACAGCTCGTTGACGAAAGCAGAAGAAACATTGAAGAAGCAAGACGAATCTTTACAGATATTGACAACGCAAATAAAGAAACTGGAAAATAAAGAAAAGACACTACGCAGGCAACGTGATATATATGGCGTTTTAGCCGGTACATTATTAATATACGCAGCAATAAAATAGGAAATATGGCACGGAGTGATACAATTCTCCGTGCCATATTTATTCAGAAAGGAATTGGCATGAGAAAGGAAAATAAAATAGCAAGATACTGGTTAGATAATTTAACACGGACGAAATTCAAAGAGGTGCTTGAAGAATTAAAGTTAAAACCATGGCAGAAAGAATTAGTGATTTTGCGTCATGTAAACGGATTCGACAATTATAGAATATCCATAGAGCTAAATATATGTAGAAAAAAGATTAGTACAGAATTAAATAAAATATACGATAGAGCATACAAAAGATACGCAAAGAGGTAATTTTTTACGCTTTTATGTGTCTTTTTACACAATACATTTGACCTACAATATAAGTAGGCTAAGGGCTGATTGATGGCTTGTAATAGCCGTTTATCAGCCTATTTTTTTATACATAAAAGAGGGGTGAAATGATATGTATAGTGGATACAGCAGCCCATATCAATACATGGCACAACCCAATAGAACACCACCTGTACAGATGGTATCAAGCATGGCAGAAGTACAGGCGGCACGCATTGAATACGACGGCAACGTGAATGTATTCCTTTGCCCGGCTCAACAATGTATATACACGAAACAAATAGATTTTAATACAGGCGGTGCAAGGATTCTTGTTTATAAATTACAAGATATACAAACACCTCAATATGCAGACATGTCTGCAGTTAATTCACTATCACAGCGGGTATCTATGATTGAAAGCTATTTGAAAGGCGGGAATACAAATGTTCAATCCAATGATGCTTTTACAGCAGGTACAGCACAGCCCCAACCCAATGATGCTACTACAGCAGGTAATGGGCAATAACCAGCAGTTTGGATTTTTTGAAAAAATGGTAGGGGGGAAAAATCCGCAACAGCTGGAACAGATAGCCAGAAACATGGCTAGAGAAAGAGGATTTGATTTAGAGGGATTTATGAAGCAAATGAAGCCTTAATTTGGGCTTTATGTATATTTTTTCCATTGATAAGGGGGGAATTATCATGATGGAAAACACAGGATTACAGGCTGTTTATGATGTCAACAATAACCGCAACTACGACAGCTGGGGTGGCAACGGCTCATGGTTTATGTGGCTTATCGCTATCTTTGCTATGATGTGGGGCGGCGGCGGTTTTGGCGGCTGGGGCAATAATAGCGGCTTAAATCAGGTCACGAATGACTTCTTGTATACGAACCTTAACGGACGTATTAACGATGGCTTTGCAAGCGTCACACAGCAGAATTTTGACGCACAGAAAGGGACATGGCAGCAGACACAGGCATTACAGCAGCAGTTATGCAGCAATGCGATGCAGCAACAGCAAAACACACAGGATTTATTGATGCAGGGTACAGCTAACGGCTATATCGCACAAAACAACACTAAAGACCTGTTAATGGCAATGAATGACAACCGCTTTGCAAGCCAACAGTGTTGTTGTGAAACGCAAAAGGCAATAGCTGCTGTACAGGCTGAAAATTACCGTAATACGTGTAATATTACAACAGCCCTGCATGCAGAGGGGGAAGCAACACGTGCTTTAATTACGCAGAACACTATGCAGGAATTGCGTGATAGACTGGCAGATCGTGACCGTGATTTACAGACAGCTAATTTCCATCTGTCACAGCAGGCACAGAATGCAACGCTTATTAGCCAGTTAAGACCATTCCCACAGCCTGCATATATTACCACCAGTCCATACCAGTCCGTAAATAGCGGATGTTGTGGATATACGAATGGTTGTGCATAAACCATTTTCCTAACGTTAGGAAAATGGTACGGTACAGTGTATGTCTACACGTTTAGGGGCGGCGTAGACCGTCCCTATTTCTTTAAGGGGGAATATATATGAGATGCTATAAAAAATCGTCTGTAATGGCAATCAACACAACTGAACAGGAAGTTGCCGCTAATGGTATTGTCGGATTAGCCACAGGAAAAACGACAGGATGCAGTATTGGATATGTAAACGGCAGTAATGCGGTATCGCTGAAAAGCTCTGGACTGTATTATGTATCAGTTCATGCCAACGTAGAAGGGACTGCAGCAGGAGCGGCGACTTTACAGTTATTAAATAATAACGTAGCAGTAGCAGGAGCGGCGGCAACTACTACACTCGCAAACGGTGGTACAGCTAACATGTCATTCGATGCAATTATTAATGTATTACCGTCTTGCAACTGTATAAACAATGCAGGATTATTACAAGTGCAATTATCAGCGGCAGCGACGGTAAGCAACATTGAAATAGTTGTTGTTAAACTGGCATAGAGGGGGTATAGTCATGGATAAATTTATTGAATTGTATCGACAGATAATAAACGACCCTGCCAAACATGAAGAAATGGAACATGCACTTGATTTTGTCGTTAAAAAGGTAAAATCAGTATGCAAAGATGATTACGAACGGGCACTGCATAAAATGTATTACATTGCTCACGATGGGCATTTTTGTGAAAAGCTGGCAAAAGAAGCCGTGGCAAATATGCGGAATGTAAACGGTACGACTGGTGAAAAATGGAGTATAGAGCAGACAAACCAAGTCATGCAGCAGTACGGCGTACAAGCGAATCAGTATGACTTCTACTATGTAATGAACATGCTTTACAGCGATTTTAGCACCGTCATGGGAGAAGATGTCGGTAATTATTGCAGAATGGCAAGTGCATATATTAATGATGTAGATGCCAAGCCGGATAAAACATTAAAGATATATCTATCAACACATTGCATGGATTAGATGGTATGAAGTTTTAAATTTGTCAAGGTGTTGAATAAAAATATATACTTTAGTATAATATATATAAGTACTTGCACCAGTACTTAGGGCTAAATGACTAACCGCATTTAGCCCGATTCCTTTCTGTAAAAGATTGTATAAATAAGAATACGTTTATATAAGTAATACACGTACAATACACAAAATAAAAGAAAATGGCTTATTTACGCCACCATCAGTTCTCAAAACGTTAATATCTCGTATATTTTCGTCAAAATCTATGCATACGAAAACCCGCATAAATGCAATGTTTATGCGGGTTTTACTATTTATGCTATGCAAAAAGTTTGTATAAAACAGATAAAAAACAAGAAGATTTTTATTCGTAATACACGTACAATACACGCACAATACACAAAAAACTATATTTTATTTATCGCATCAATAAGCTGTTCTATGGTTTTATGCGTATAAACACGATCGGTAATATCTTTACTTGCATGCCCTAAAATTAATTGAATTATCTTTTTATTTATGTCCGCATCAGATAAGAGCGTGGCACATGTATGCCGCCCGTCGTGCGGTAGGTGAGCCATTTTTGATAAAATCGGGGAACGTTCCCAAAAGTGTGAACGAAGTCTATCGTAAGTAAATAATGGATTATTATCTTTTTTACTCATTGCAAGATATTCGCCACCATCATTATACATATCTGTAATGAATGGCATTATCTTATTTGCAATCGGTATAATACGGTTTTTCCCAGCTGCGGTTTTCATGCCACCAAGCATATATTTTTTATCAAGAAAAACATTCTCTCTTTTTATGTGTAACAGCTCTGATGGTCGTAGCCCAGTATATATATAAACAAGAGCATACCGAACGCCTGCATCTTCTATATGTTTCCACAGTGTTTTTATTTCAGACTGAGTAAACGGTTTATGCACACGGCTTAAAGTAGCTGTTGGAAGAATTATAAATTGTGAATAGTTAGTGCTAGTTATTTCTATACGCATTGCGTATTTATATAATTGGTTACATAGTATTTTTATATTCTTTTTTGTACTGTACCCCTTTTTACAATTATCAACGGCATTCTGTAAATCATCGGGGCGAATATCTAAGAAAAACATATCGTGCAGTGTGGCAGCCCATTTATACGCCGATATATAAGAATTAGGAACCGGCTTATCTTTATATTTCCAGTTTACCCATTTACTATACAATTCAGAAAAAGTAATATGCCGTGAATCAACATCATATGGATGTTCGTTGTATTCTTTTAGAAAAGCTAAGGCTTCTGTTCTAGTGCGAAATGTACCTAAACACTTTACGAGCTGTTTCCCGTCATCTGCCCATCCAGTCGTAACTCGCACCGCAAAAGGCTTGCGTCGCTTTCCTCCTATTTTATAAATACATCCATACCCGTTCGGTAATCTCATGATTGAATGCGCCCCTTTCTATGCTATACTATACATAGCTGGTTAGCACCAGCATAAAATACGCATCTTTTTACCTATAGAAAATATCACTAACGTACATTGCATCGTCTCTCTGAATTGAATTTACGTTTAGTGATATTTTTTATTGAATAGGCGAGTAGAGCATGATATTATATACATGAGCCTATTCAATGAATTCCACATCGTTTATCAGTAGAGGGAGCCACTTAAAACGTGGCTCTTTTCTCATATATAAGTAAAGCCCAACCGCTTTGGTTGAGCTTTTTTTTATTTTAATCATGTATTAACGGAGCTTGTGCATTTATCATTTCTTTTGCCCATTTATATTTACTAGCTGGAACAGGGATGAATGAAGTAATTAAATAATCAACAACTAAAATAATAAGTGCATAATACCATTTATATTGATAAACTATATAGAAAATGATGAGCCAACTAAGTATTGAAAACACTCTGCGGAATCTATAACACTTAGATAACGGGCATACTGTTTGTCTAAAATCCATTGGCAGATTGTATTTCCGCTGTAAATCAAGCACGGCACGTTGCGTTAAGAAATTGTTTATGCAAAAAATGTCAACTATTATATATAGAATTACCATTAATATCATGTTATCACCACTCCACTAAGCCTTCTACGAACAGATTATACAAATCCCTGCACGTTACAATCTTTTCAAAAGGTGGTATCTTATTGTACATCCTTTTGACCTGTATAAATCTATGCGATAGCAGGTAAAAGGCAAATAGATCTGCTTCATACTCACGTCTAGCACATCTATATTCACCACAATTATAATGAAACAGATAGAATTGTCTATCGTGCAGGAAGTAGTGCCCCATTTCATGAGCAACTACCATGGGTGCTTCCCAGTCGTTGATGCTATCCGATACTACAATACAACACCTTTTATCTATATGAAGCATATATCCTCGTATCTGCTTCGGGAGCGTCGTATATACGACAGGTATATGCATTTTTTTAGCTATTTTCAACGGGCAAGCCGTACCCAGTGTATCTATAATAGCATGAACACGATGTTCAATGGCTTTCCTCGTTGCCATTGTTTCCGCCTTCTCTCTGCTTTTCAATAGCCATAAAAGCTATCTTTAAAGACTGCTCTAATATATCTCTATCTTTATCGGATAGATTAACGGCATTTCCATCAAATACAATTCTTGCTTGCAAAAGGAACTTGTTTATGTCGTTATCATCAACTCCATTTTTTAAATACGGAGAATCGGTTCTACCCAGAAGATAATCTGTAGAAACATGAAAAAAATTAGCGAATGCGATAATCATATCAGCCTTAGGGATTCTCCTATTTTTTTCATAATTAGCCAATGTACTCTGTTCAATTCCTAAAGATGCACAAACCTCTCCCTGTGTACTACCGCTTTTTTCTCTTAATAAACGGATCCTATCTCCTATTCTCATAAACAACACCTTCTTTTTATTTCACATAGAAATATTTCTTTATGAAATAATATTAACATTAATATTACTAAAAATCAATTTTCTTTTTGAAATATTTAACTTGACTTTTATTTCCAAATGAAATATAATATAAACATCAAATAAATACAGAAACCGCTGTGATGGGGCAGCGGAGCTAGTGCGACTAGAATGTCGGGAGAAATGCCACCGCTTGCAGAAATGGAATGTAGCTCATCAAATACGACCGCTTGTAAACAGCAACGTGGAGAGATGCACGGCTAGCATTTAAGAAAAATAAGGAGATAAAAATGAAAAATAAAATAAAAAAATACCGGTTAAAGAAAAAGCTAACGCAAGCAGAGTTAGCTAAAAAAATAGGGAAATCACAGATTTGTATTTCCTTATACGAAACAGGTCGGAGAAAACCAGATATTTATGTAGCCGCTAAGATAGCGAAAGCATTGGAAACTACACTTGATAATATTTTTTTGTAGTTTATATTTCGTTTCGAAATACATAATGTGACTTTTGAAATAATGCAAAAAGGAAAGAGAGGTTTACATGAACGAACTAAAGATTTTCCAAAGCTCAGAATTTGGCACCATCCGAACACTCACGATAGACAATGAACCATGGTTTGTAGGTAAGGATGTGGCGAGTATTCTAGGATATTCGAGAACAAATAAAATGCAAGAAATTATTTATGCAGAGG
>ERZ808242.134-NODE-134-length-58316-cov-4.140248_pt1 | contig 58316 bp, 49 predicted proteins | sample MGYA00521244_ERZ808242 | MGnify/ENA primary metagenome ERZ808242 (study PRJEB31516, sample SAMN03275573) | gut metagenome | biome: mammalia-associated habitat; material: feces | host: Papio cynocephalus | place: Kenya | collected 2012-07-27 ... | reverse complement strand
ATTTTTCGTGAGCGTTTGCCCTGAATTTGGCTCACTTATATATTAGCGTTTACAGACATTAGGAACAACGCAGAGGAACAATCCCAAGATTCGCTATACCCTGAATTTCGATGTAACACCGCACTTGTTGCGGCATACCTACATCACGAATCTGCTCTATGCGGGCGTTGACCCTAAGACAGTTCAGTACCTGGCAGGGCATGAGAATAGTAAGACAACTATGGACATTTACGCGAGGGTCAAGTATAATAAACCAGAAGAGCTTTTCGAGGTAGTGAATGAAGCACTCATGGAGCAAAAAGAATAGTGTAATTAAATGGTCTTTGTAAGAATTATAACTTGGAACTGTTGAGCAAAAATCACCTATTTCTATGGTTAAGGAATAGGACAACCGACAACAGAAAATGCGAAAAAGCCCGTAATATCAAGGAAAAACGCACCATAGAGATGTTTAATACGGCCTCAAGGCCGCTCGTCGCGCGCCTCAGTTCTCCAAGAGATAACCGGCTCCGGAGCCTTTGGAATTTCATACAAGTGTCCAAAAATTCTTCGGAATTTTTGGACACTTCCGTCTGTCAAGAAACCCACGCTTTCGCTGGGTGAAAGCGGCTGAAGTGAGTGGTGATACAGAACTTTTTGGAAAAGTCGGTAATCTCAACGGTTTTCTGAGCGGGCGCGCAGCAAATAGCTTGTATATATCCCTCATTCGGGCGGCTGTTTTTCAGACAGCCGCCCTTTTTCTACATCCAAATTCAAGTGTCGTGATTGCGGCGGAAAATCCGGGTTTTCTTCCCGTGCGCAGAAAAAATCAGTAGATTAATTCACATTTATATGGTATAATTATTCTATTAAATCGAACGATTGGGGTGGACATATATGCGTCAAAATACAAATTCGCCCGTTTTTCCAACTGTATCCGATTCATCAGCCAAAAAACGCGGCATATGTCTCATGAACGATTCCTTCCCTCCGGTGATTGACGGCGTGGCCAATGCGGTCACGAACTATGCCTCCATCATCCAGCGCAGCTATGGCGACGCCACCGTAGTGACGCCCTACTATCCCGATGCCGACGACAGTGCCTACCCCTTTCCGGTGCTGCGCTATCCCAGTATCGATACGACGAAGCTGGTCGGCTACCGGGCAGGTTTGCCTCTGTCCCCGGAGCTGATGGCGCAAGTTGAGAGTCGTCACATTGACCTGATCCATAGTCACTGCCCCGTCACTTCCACGGTGCTGGCCCGGATGCTGCGGCGGCGTCTGCATGTGCCGCTGGTGTTCACCTACCACACCAAGTTCGACATCGACATTGCCAATGCCATCCATAGCAAGCGGCTGCAGGAAGCCTCCATCCGGCTGCTGGTGCAGAACATCTCCGCCTGCGATGAGGTATGGACAGTCAGCCGCGGCGCGGGAGAAAATCTCCGCTCCCTGGGCTATCAGGGAGAATACATCGTCATGCCCAATGGCGTGGACATTCCGGCCGGCCGCTTGCCGGAGGAGGCGGTACGCGCCGTAAGCGAAGGTCTTGACCTGCCGGAGGACGTGCCGCTGCTGCTGTTCGTCGGACGCATGATGTGGTACAAGGGACTGCGGATCATTCTGGACGCGCTGAAGCAGCTGAAGGGCGAGGGGCTGGACTTCCGCATGGTGTTCATAGGGAAAGGCACCGATGGAGAGGCAGTCCGTGCCTATGCTGAAGAGCTGTGTTTGGGCGACAAGGTATTTTTTCTGCCCCCCTGCTATGACCGGGAAATTATCCGGGCATGGTATTGCCGTGCCGACCTGTTCCTGTTCCCCTCCACATTTGATACCAACGGTCTTGTGGTGCGTGAGGCGGCGGCCTGCGGCCTTGCCAGTGTACTGGTTGCCGGAAGCTGCGCCGCCGAGGACGTTACCGATGGGCGCAACGGCTTCTTCATTGAAGAAAACGCCGCTTCCATGGCGGCGATGCTGCGCCGCTTGCTGCCCAGGCGGGAGCTGATGCGGCAGGTAGGCGAAAATGCCCGGCGGGAAATCTACATCTCATGGGACACTTCCGTTGCCAACGCCTGCCGTCGCTATGAGGTGGTGCTTGACAACTTCCGCCGAGGGATCTATCCCGCACGCGACACCTGGGTGGATGAATTGCTGCTGGGCACGGCTGAGTCGCTGGATGTCATCAACCGTCTTCGCGCCATCCCCCAGCAGCTGCGCGCCGCTGTGGACGAGGATGTCCGCCAATGGCAGGACGAGATACAAGAGGATCGCCTGAATGCGCGGGAGGATCGCCAGAAGCTGCAGGAAAAGCTGTCACGGCTGCGCCAGCGGATCGACCGGTATCTGTGAAGGCGTTTCCATCGGGTCCGTATGAAAGCCGGAACCGAAAAGCAAAGCGTTCCGTCGTTAAGGCGCGGAGCCTGCTTCCCTGATTCACGCAGAGGAAGTGGGCTCCGCTGTTTTCTGCCGGTTTGTATTTCCGCGACCCTTCCGAAGTGTGATGGGGATATTTCATGCTTTTTCGGCCACCATGCTTGACAGGGGCGGTTTAATGTGTTAAACTACATCTATCAGGATTTAACGCATTAAACCGAAAGGAGCGTCACGAATGAATACCCCGAAAATTTTTGAAAGCGAATACCGCTTCTGCCTGATTCTCTGGGAGCACGAACCGATCCCTTCCGGCCAGCTGGTGCAGCTTGCCAGGGAAAGCCTGGGCTGGAGCAAGGCCACCACCTACACCGTGATCCGGCGGCTGTGTGAACGGGGGGTGCTGAAAAACGAAAACACCATTGTTTCCTCCCTGGTCTCCAAGGAGGAAGCCCAGGCCTCCCGGCTGGAGGAAATGGTGGAGGAAACCTTTGAAGGCTCCATGCCCGCCTTCATTGCCGCTTTCTCCAAATCGAAAAAGCTGTCCCGTCAGGAGGTCGAGCAGCTGCAATCTTTGATCGACAGCTACACGGAGGAACGCGTATGACAGCATTTTTACGGAATCTGCTCACCGCCAGCCTTCACGGAAGCGTTGTGATTCTGGCGGTACTTCTGATCCGGCTGCTTCTTTGGAAAACGCCGAAAAAATACATCTGTCTTCTTTGGCTGCTGGCCGGCATCCGGCTGCTGCTTCCAATCGAAATTCGCAGCGACCTGAGTTTGCAGCCCCGGCTCAATATCCCTCTGGCAAATGCGTCTGCCGCAAGGTGGGCGGGAGCTATTTCCCTGATTTGGGCAGTGATCGCCCTGTGCTTCGGCGTCTACAGCTTGATCTCCTATCTGAAATTAAAGAATCAGGTGCGGGAAGCTGTCAAAATCCGGGGCGGTTGGGAATGTGACCGGATCGAGACCGCCTTTATTCTTGGATTTATGAAGCCGAAAATCTACATTCCCACCGGATTGGACGGCCAAAGCCGCCGCGATATCCTGGCTCATGAGCGCACCCACCTGGATAAGGGCGACCACTGGATCAAGATGATCGGCTTTCTGGCACTTGCCCTGCACTGGTTTAACCCGCTGGTCTGGATTGCGTACATTTTACTGTGCAAGGATATTGAAATGGCCTGCGATGAGCGCGTCATTCGCTTTATGGAGCTGGATGAACGGAAAGCCTACTCCACCGCGCTGCTGCGCTGCTCCAGCCGAAGTGCCCACTTCGCCGCCTGTCCGGTTGCCTTTGGCGAAGTCAGTGTAAAAAGAAGAATCCTGTCTATTCTGAATTATAAGAAGCCAAGCTTCTGGCTCAGTCTTCTGGGCGTTCTTGCTTTCTTCTTTGTGGCAATCTGTCTGCTGACGACACCTCCGGCTTCCGACCGGCCGACGCCGGAGCAGGCTGTCCAAAAAGCGGAGATTGAGCGGTGCCGTCAGGACCTGGAGGCTCGGCTTACGGGGGAGGAACTCTATGCGCAGATGTACGGAACCGACAGCAACGGCTCTGTACGCTGGAACGTTACGCTGCTCCGACAGGGCGCGGATTCCATGTGGAAGCTGAACGCCAACACCTCCGAACCCACAGATGGAGAAATGATTCGTGGGGGAAAGCACTATGCCTGGTACTCCGGAAGCTGGATGGAGACGGAGTCAGCAGAATCCCGGTTGGAGACATGGCTCCGTCTGCTTTCCTGGTCTGCCGATACGGCGCAATTCGTCAGCGACACGCCGACAGACAGCGGCAGAGAGCTGGTATTCACAAGCACATGGGAAAGCGAAGACAAGGCTGTCCACACAGAAACCATATCCGCCTTCTACGATCAGGACGGGAATCTGTCTTCTCTGCAAATCGAGCAGCCAAATTATGAGAATACCGCAAAAATCCACCTGTCCTTTGACTACATCGGCAATTTTGTCGGCGAAGAAAAAACCATTTCTGATTTCTTCCAGGATGAGGAAGTGGCGATCGCGGACGGCGTTGTAACGGAATCCGAATTGGAGGGACAGTCGGAGCTGAATCGTTGGGGCGTCAATTTCCGGGTGGATGACGACCGGCTTTCCGCCAGAGGCTCCGATGTTTATTTCGGCCAAAGTGATTCTGGACGGGGCAGCATAACCACCACGGACGAGTACTGGCTGGAAAAGAATGTGGACGGAAGCTGGGAGAAGCTGCCCACAATCGCTGCCCCGAAATGGGAAAATCAGAGCTTCTGTCTGGGCAAAGGCAGTTCCACCTACGGCTATCTGGATTGGACGCCGATTTATGGGGAATTGGAAGCGGGACTTTACCGCATGGGCAAGCTGTTCCATTGCTACGACGACACGGATCGCTACAACAAGGAGGCTCCCTTCTACTCGGAATTCCGGATCTCTGAGAGCGTGGACCTGGCGGCACCGGAAACCAAGGCCGCTGTGGAACGGTGCTACACCAAGCTGGAAGAGCTGAAGAGCCGGAAAACCCTGCATTGGAAATCGATCCTCGGTTCGGACGAAGCGGAAATTTGGGCGGACGGCGAGGATTACCTGCGTATATCCACCTACAATGGCCCGGAAGTTCCGGAAAGTCAATGGACAGAGTACGAACGGTCTCTTTTCCCCCGAACCGATACGGCCCTTCGTTACAACGGGGTTGGCTATGAAACCATTCGTGAAGACCCGGAGGTGCTGACCAGCAAGGTGCTGGGTTTGGGAATCAGTTCGCTGTCTCCGACCCGCGGCGGCTGGGACTGGATGGGCAGCATTGCCGAAGAGCTGAATATGATCTTCTTTGAGCGAGGCAATCACACCATTTCTTTCCCGGAAGGCGTTGGCGTTGCCAGCGATGAAATGGTACGCTTCGCGACGGATTGGACGATCAGCGATGGTATACAATGCGGAGCGGTGCTTACCTATCGCTTTGATTCCAACGGTGCACTTTGCTATATGGAATATAAGAGCAAGGATATTCCCGACGACAGCTATGTTTCGTCCATCGAAATCTTTGACGAATCTGCCGAGGAAATCCATGGAAAAATCACAGATGCCCTTGCGGATCTGGTGGTAGAAAGCTTCTCCTGGCAGGAAGCGGAAGCGAAATACACCGGCGGCGGCTTCAACATCCGGCAAACGGGCTTTGTCAATACCCAGGTGAGTCCCGTAAGCAGCCCGGTGGAGGCCGCAAGGCTTGCCATGAAGGAATATCCACAATTGGCAAACGAATTCTCCATCCATGTGTATCAGGATAAAACCATGGGTATGTGGAAGGTCACCATTGAAAGTGAAGTGCAAATCCAGTCTGAGTATGAGTTCCGGGATGTCTATCTTTCCGACAGCGGCATCACGCAGCTGCTGGTATATGAGGGTCCCCTCAGCTTTGACGAACCCAGAAAGTAGTTAAGCGGTTTCTTTCAGCCATCCATCCCACCGGGGACATTGCCGGGCTTGCCTTTTCAAAACACAAATGGCCTCCCAGGAATCTTGGGAAACTCTGAATAAACCGTCGGCGGCTGGACAACGGATCTTTTGCCCCGACTGTGCAGTTTGAAAAACTTGAAAGACATACAGTATTCCTGCGTTTTTCAAGCTTTCATTTGTGCCAAAATCTCTCGCTGCCAGCTCTTGCCGATTTCATCAGAGCTTCCCTTGATATGTACCCCCAATACTGGACACCCGGTATTGGGGGTACATATCGGTTTTTAAGTCATCTCGTCCAGCTTTTCGTTGATGGTGTCAGAGACCTTCCAGGCCACGTCCTCCATCTTGTTTGCCGCCTTGGCCGCCAGACGGCGGGTGGGGTTAGTGCGGGGCATCATCAGCACCGCCACGGCACCGGCCGCCGCGCCGATCCCGGCGGTAAGTGCCCATCCTTTCATTCCCATACTTGCTCCTCCTTTCTGGGTTGTTCGGTTATTGGGGTCTATCTGAAAACCGGAAATATGACCAACAGCAAGGGATTTTCCCCTGATGAAGCCATTTTTCCCGGGAATCCTTTGTGCATTGCAAGGAAAAATGGCGCACAGCAGGCGGGAAAAACCCGCTGCCCGGGCATGTTGACGGTTTTCAGATAGACCCTAGTATGCCCGGTTCCGGGAAAAACACTTCTGGAAGGATTTGTGCTTTTCAAGGCGCAGTGACGGGAAAGGGGTCTGGAGCTGCTGCAAGGTGGATGAAGCGGAAGCCTTCCACGCCGCGTTGCAATGCTATAAGCTATGTAGGGCAGCCAACCGGCTGCCCTGCTTTATTTGATGGGCATGGAGCGGCCGTTGGCACCGGGAAGGGTGGTTTCGCCGCTGACATCGGTGGAAGCGGTGCTCTCGTCTACCAGAGGGCCGTTGCCGTGGTTCACGGTCTCATCGGTTTCAGTGGGCACCGTGGGCTGGCCGGTCGCCTCCGTAGGCCGGGAGGTAGTCATCGTGGTTTCCTCCGTGGTGGGTAACATGGTGCTGGGGGCGGTCATTCCCCCATTCCGGTTCGTGCAGCCGCAGCCGGTGAGCATAGCGGCGGTCAGAACCAGGCTTGTAAACAAAGACGCAATGGTTTTCATTTCATTCCCTCCAGAATTTTGGGTTCGACAGTATTATTTCCTTTGCTTTCCGGTTTAGCCTGGTAAATATTCCCAGATTTCGGATTTCCATTTTGTTTTATCGATACAAAAAACGCAAATATCCATTGCATTTTTCCCGGTTTCCATGTATAATAGAAAATGTCAAATAAGGGGAAGGTTCTGAGAAAACCGGCAAAGGACCCTTCTTTTCGGATCGGGGGGATTGCGAAAGGAGGTCTGACCGCCGTAAATAAGAAAACAGGGCTTTCCTTCGGATTAGGGAGGATCCTTTTATGAAAAAACTGGTAGCAAAAAAGGACGTGCAGTGCATGGCCTGTCTGCAGTGCGTGACTGCCTGCTCTGAGGCGTTCTACAAGCAGGCGGACGTAACTCTGTCCTGCATTCAGATTGTGGCCAAGGGCACCGGTGCCAAGCCCAACACCTGCATTCAGTGCGGCAAGTGTATGCGTACCTGTGAGCACGAGGCCATCACCCAGAATCCCAAGACCGGCGTGTACATGATCAATAAGAAAAAGTGCACCGGCTGCGGCAAGTGCGTGGAGGCCTGCCCCATGCAGGTCATGGTGCTCCAGGACACCGCCTCCAAGTGCATCGCCTGCGGCATCTGCGCCAAGGCATGCCCCATGGACGTTCTGGAAATCGTGGAAAAGTAAGGCTTTCCCGGGCGGGCAGCTTCGGCTGCCCGTTTTTTCTGCGCAAATAATGAAAATGGAGGCAAACCCATGAATCCGGAAGAAAAGAAACGAAAAATCTGGCTGGCGGCAATCCTGGGGATGATCGGCCTGCTGCTGATTGGCGTCATTGCCGCAGGGGTTTATCTGCGGCACATGGTGGGACTGGTGCGCTCAGCGGAGGAAAATACCGTAGCGACCCTATCTCAGGAGGAGCTGGAAGCACTGATGGGAACCACCGAGGAGGCCACCACCAGCCCCGAGGATACCTGGCCCCAGGTTGTGTCCGATCAGAACATCACGAACATCATGCTGGTGGGTCACAACTACCGGGAGGATGAGCCCAACATGCTGGCGGACACCATGATTCTGTGTTCCGTCAACCGGCAGGACAAGGCCCTGCGCATGGTGTCCTTCCTGCGGGATCTCTACGTTCCCCTGCCTGCCTACGCCGGGCACTCCGGTGGCCGGAACCGGATCAACGTGTGCTACGCCCTGGGAAGCCAGTGGAAGCGATCCTCTCTGGGCGGCATGGAAATGCTGGCCAAGTGCATTGAGCAGAATTTCGGCGTCCATGTGGATCACACCATTGAGGTCAGCTTCGATACCTTCATTTCCATCATCGACACCCTGGGGGGCGTGGAGGTGGATCTGACCGAAAAGGAAGCGGAATATCTGACCCAGAAGGTGGGCTATGTGGGGGAAATGCAGGCGGGAAAGCAGATTCTCGCGGGCAACGAGGCACTGGCCTACGCCCGGATCCGGAAGATCGACAGCGACCGTCAGCGAGCCGCCCGGCAGCGGGTCGTCATTACCTCAGTCATTGACAAATGCCGCTCCATGGGGCTGCTGGAGCTCCACGATCTGGCCGAGAAGGTGCTGCCCATGATCGTCACCGACATGACTACCGATGAAATTACCGACTATCTGTGGGAATTGATTCCCATGGTGAAGGATTTGAAGCTGGAATCGCTGACCATTCCCGTGGACAATGAAACGCTGCCCCAGAGTGCCTGGGGGAAGACCATTGATCTGTATGGGTACCAGTCCAGCGTGCTGGAGTGCAACCTCAAGAGCAATGGGGAATACTTGCGGAATTTTCTGGGAATCGTGCCGGAGGGGGACTGAGACGCAAAACCGGCGTGGCCTGATTGGTCACGCCGATTCTACTGGCCCATAATCGTCAGCCAAAATAGGGAACGGATTGCCACACCAGTGACATCGGTCACTGGTTCGCAATGACACCTAAGATACGATACGCAAAAAAGGGCGCACGGATGTGCGTCCTTTTTTCGTTCCGTTTTAATGGGCGAACTGGCTTTGGTAGAGGTTGGCGTAGAAGCCCTGCTTTTGCAGGAGTTCCTCATGCTTGCCCTGCTCGATGATGTGGCCGTCCTTCATGACAAGAATCAGGTCGGCACCCCGGATGGTGGACAGCCGGTGAGCTACGATAAACGAGGTTCTGCCCCGCATCATGGTATCGAAGGCTTTCTGAATCTTCACCTCCGTGCGGGTATCGATGGAAGAGGTGGCCTCGTCCAGGAAGAGCATAGGCGGCAGGCACAGCATCACCCGGGCGATGCACAACAGCTGCTTCTGACCCTGGGACAGGTTGCCGCCGTTTTCGGAAATCTCCGTGTCGTAGCCCTTTGGCAGACGGCGGATAAAGCTATGGGCGTGAGCCTGCCTGGCGGCCTCCACGATCTCGTCCTCCGTGGCCTCCGGCCGACCCATGGCGATGTTCTCCCGAATGGTGCCCGCTTTCAGCCAGGTGTCCTGGAGCACCATGCCCACACAGCGGCGCAGGTCGTCCCGGCGCATATGACGGGTATTGACGCCGTCCAGCAGAATCTCGCCGCCGTCCGGGTCGTAGAACCGCATGAGCAGGTTAATGAAGGTGGTTTTGCCGCAGCCTGTGGGACCTACGATGGCGATGCGCTGACCGGGCTTGACGGAGAGGTTAAAGTCCTCGATCAGGGGCTTCTCCGGCACATAGGAGAATTTCAGGTTGTGGATTTCCACCGCGCCGCGAACGGTCTGCGGACACTCCGGATGCTCCGGCTCCGGGGTGCGCTCCGGTGCCTCGATCAGCTCGAAGACCCGGCCGGCGCAGGCAAGGGCGTTCTGCAGCTCGGTGACTACGCCGGAAATCTCGTTGAAGGGCTTGGTGTACTGGTTGGCGTAGTTCAGGAAGGTGGTCAGATTGCCCACGGAAATGCCCCCGGTCATGGCGATCAGCGCGCCGGTCAGGCCAACGCCGGCGTAGACCACGGAGTTGACGAACCGGGTGCAGGGGTTGACGAGAGACGAGAAGAAAATGGCACGCAGCGAAGCCTTCTGGAGTCGGCCGTTGATTTCGTCAAACTGCTCCATGGAGGAAGCCTCATGGCCGAAGGCACGGACTACCTTGATATTTCCGATGGTCTCGTCGATGAGACCGGTCTGCTCGCCACGGGTGACGGTTTGCAGCCGGAACATGGCATAGGTCCGCTTGGCGATAAAATTGGCCACCAGCAGCGACAGGGGCGTGATGCACACCACCACAAGGGCAATGCCCCAGTGGATACGGATCATGAACAAAAGCGTGCCAAGGATCGTCATAATGCCGGTGAACAGCTGGGTAAAGCCCATGAGCAGGCCGTCGGCGAAGGTATCCACGTCGGCGATGACCCGGCTGACAATGTCCCCCTGGGGGTGGGCATCCAGGTAGCTCAGCGGCAGGTTCTGGATATGCCGGAAGGCCTCGTTGCGGATGTCCCGTGTGACCTGGTAGGTCATCCGGTTATTCAGCTCACTCATGAGCCACTGAGCCGCCCCGGCCACAATGGCGCAGATCAAAACATTGCGAAGGTGTACGCTCATCTGGGTAACGTCCACATGACCGGCATCCACGATGCAGTCAATGGCGGCACCCACCAGGATGGGGATATACAGGGACATGACCACGTTGATTGTGGCAAGGAGCAAGGACGCAATCAGACGCACCCAATACCGGCGGATGCGGCGGAGCACCTTCTTCAGAACTGCCGTCTGGTTATTCATAACCGGCCACCTCCTTGGGGAACTGGGAATAGTAGATTTCCTGATAGGTGGGGCAGTCGGCGAGAAGCTCCTCGTGGGTGCCCTTCCCGACTAAGGCACCGTCATCCAGCACCAGGATTTCGTCGGCGTAGCGGACGGAGGCCGCACGCTGGGAGACAAGGAAGGTGGTGGGCGGATTCCCCATCCCCCGAATGGCCATGCGCAGGTTCGCGTCGGTGGCAAAATCCAGGGCGGAAGCACTGTCGTCCAGAATCAGGATGGCGGGTTTGCGAACCAAGGCTCTGGCGATGGTCAAACGCTGCCGCTGGCCGCCGGAGAAATTGGCTCCCCCCTGCTCCACCGGCGCGTCCAGGCCGCCCTCCTTGCCCTGAACCACCTCCTGGGCCTGGGCAACCTTCAGCGCGTCCCACAGCTCCTCCTCGGAGGCGTTCTCGTTGCCCCACAAAAGATTCTGGCGGATGGTTCCCTTGAAGAGCACCGCCTTCTGAGGCACCACGCCGATCTGCCGGCGCAGGCTGTTCAGGTCGAAGTCACGGACATTTTTGCCGTCCAGGAGCACCTGGCCTGCCGTGGTGTCGTACAGCCGGGGAATCAGGTTCACCAGAGTGGTCTTGCCGGAGCCGGTGCCGCCGATGATGCCGACGGTCTGGCCGGGCTTTGCCTGGAAGGAAATGTGCTCCAGAGAAGGGCTGGCGGCCCCGGCGTAGGCGGCGGTCACGTCCCGGAATTCCACGCCGCCGGAGAGCCTTCCCTCATCGGTGCCGTTTTCCTGGTCGCTTTCCAGCTTCAGAACCGAGGAAATCCGATTGCCGCAGGCCACGGCCTTGGCAATGGAGATAATGAGGTTGGCCATTTTGATCAGCTCAATGAGGATCTGGGACATGTAGTTATACAGGGCAATGACCAACCCTTGGGTCAGAATCCCGGACTGAACCCGGATGGCTCCCACCTTCACCAGCAGCACCACCGCCAGATTGATAACCACATAGGTCACCGGGTTCAGGAGAGCCGAAATCCGCCCGGCGGACAGCTGCTGGGTCGTCAGGCTCTGGGTTCTGTCCTCAAAGCCCTTGACCTCCGTGTCTTCCTTACAGAAGGCACGAAGAACCCGGACACCGGCCAGGTTCTGCCGGGTGGCGGAGGTCACGCCATCCAGAGCGCCCTGAACCCGCTTGTACATGGGCATGGTGATGAGCATAATGCCGAAGACGATCAGGCACAGCACCGGAATGACCCCGGCAAAAACCAGAGCCGCCCGGAAATCGATGGTAAAGGCCATGAACATGGCACCGAAGACCACGAAGGGAGACCGGAGCAGCAGCCGGAGGGTCAGGTTCACACCGTTTTGCACCTGGTTGATATCGGAGGTCATCCGGGTGACCATGGTGGAGGTACCCAGCTGGTCGATCTGGTTATAGCTCAGGTGAAGCACATGCTCCATGAGCACATGGCGCAGACGGCTAGAAAAGCCCACCGCCGCCACGGCGGAAAAATACTGGGCGCAAACGGCCATGCACAGGCCGATGACACCTAAAGCCACCATAACAAGGCACATTTTGACCACATAGCCCGTATCCCCGTTCCGGATACCCTGGTCTACGATTTTCGCCACCACCAGCGGCACGAACAGCTCAAAGGTTGCTTCCAGCAGCTTGAATACCGGGCCCAGGACACACTGTTTTTCATAACCCTTCAGATACCTCAAAAGAGACTTCATACCATCACCTCAATCTCTTATGAATTATATCACCAATTTTCACCCTTTTCAACCCGAAAAGAACCGCCCCGGGCGGCTGCCTCGGGGCGGTAACGGAGTTCTTTTACTTGGCCAGGGCGGTTTTGACCGCCTCGGGAAGCTCCGGAATGGGAGATTCGTTATCCATTTCAATGTCCAGGGTCAGACCCACATTGGCCGTCAGCACGGCCAGCTTGGCACTGCCGTCACAGGCAATCCGGGCACTTTGAATTTTCCCGTCCTCCACCCGCAGCTGCAGACTGCCGTTATGGTAGTCGATGGCCAGGTCCTGCGCCTTGGGCAGGATGGTGGGCACCAGCTTTTCCATGGCAGCGGAAGACAGGCTTACCGTGTAGACCGTAGCCCCCTCCTCACTTCTGCTCTGGAACTGAGCCTCCTGGAAGGTATCGTAGAGCACATTGGAAAGAGCCGCTGCATCCGTTTCAATGCCGACGCCGCCGGTGACGGTGCGGCCATCCGCATTGCACAGAGCCTTGTCCGTGAAGTAGACGGTGCTGTCGTCTTTCTCCACGGCGTTGACCGTGGTGGTCTCCGTCTTCCAGGCGTAGTACCGGAAGCTCTCCTCAACGCTGAAGCTGCCCAAGTCCGCGCTCATAGTCACCTGGGCGCCCAGGGGATTGGTGGTTCCCAGATTTGCCCAGGCCTGAAGCAGCTGGATCAGCTGGTCGGAGTAGACCTCCGTGGGCTTGGTGGTGCCGAACAGAAGCTGGGTATTCACCGGGCTGGGAATGGTCACGTCCTCCACGCTCAGCACGTCCACCGTGGCCGTCACCGAGAAGGGGGTCTTCACGGAATCCGCCAGGTTTCCCGCACCGGTGAAGCGAATCTGGGTCAGGGCATCATTCTGGGTAATCACGTCCACCGTCAGCCGGCCGGTCTGGGGCAGCCAGTTCTGGACACTGGGCAGCAGAAGCTTCGCCAGCTCCATTGCCTGCTCCCCGTCCACGGTGATGGTGTACACGCCGTCCACCGGCTCCACCTGCGCCGACTGACACAGGCTCAGCAGCCGGGGAGCCAGCTGGCTGTAATCCGGTGCTGCGGCGTTCAGCTGGAAGGCCGCGCCGCTTTCCAGATAGACAACGCCATCGCAGTAATACAGGCACCGGTCATTCTCCCGGATAACGCTGACCTCCTTGGAGCCGACCTTGGTGGTGGCAATCTCCGCGGTGAAATCCGCGTCCTTGTTCTCGACCTGAGCCTGAACCGTCAGCCGCATATGCCGCTGCTCCTGATCCACATAGGTCTTGAGCACATCGTAGACCTGCGCCTTCCGGCTCAGTTCCTCCACAGGCTCCTGGATGCAGAAGAAGGCGATGATCGCCAGCACCATCGCCACGGCAATCAGCACGGCGGCGATGATCTTCCGCTTTGTGCCCCGCTTTCTGGGCTTCTTTGCCGTGGTGGCCGCCTCCGGGGCGGACTTTTTCCGGGAACGCTTGATGCGGATGGTGCACAGTGCCAGTACCGCCAGAACCACCAAACCTGCCGCGATCATCAGCAGCTGGCTTCTGCCGGAGGCCATGGGAACCGCCGCCGTCAGCTCCACCTGGGAGCCTACGGCATCAAAGCACAGATAGGTGCCCATGGTCTCAGGGTGAACCTTGACCCAGCTGCCGTTTTTCAGCACATACAGATGGGTATCCTCCTGGCCGGGAAGGAATCGAATGGTGTGGCTTTCCTGGCCGTCTGCCGGGATGGAAAGCGTCCACTGCTCCTGCATGATCAGTCCCTCCTTGCGGAAGGTCTGGGACGCCCCGTGCTCCACTTCAATGGCATCGCGCTCCTGGAACTGACCCTGGACGAAGAACACGGGTCGGCTGTCATAGCGCAGCTCCTGGGCGTTCAGAGAGGTGATATAGGGCAGATAGTCCGCAGTGACCACCGTATCAAAGCGCAGGTCTGTCAGCTCCCGGGTATCCCACTTGGCGTAATAGCCCTCCTTCTGGGGGATGTCCGGGAACACGCTGTCGTCAAAGGAATCGCCGTAGTGGAAGGACACGGTCTTGACCGTCTTCTCGTCCGCCACAAACCGGAGGGTCAGCTCCCGCAAAGACTGAGGCAGTGTCTGAAGCCGCTGCATTTTCTCGTAAGTCACCGGCTCGGCCACAGACGCATAGCTCACCCGGTTGATACCGGCAAGGGTATCGGAGACAAAGTAGTTATTGGTAAACACGCCTGCGTTGCCGCCGGAAATGGCACCGACAAACTGCTTGTACTGCGTAACTTCCACCATGGAATAGCAGCCGGTGACGGTGCTGGAATCGCCGCTGAGATCCTCCTGGATGCCGCTGCCAACCACGCCGCCGACATAGTTGTTGCCGGACAGAGTGCACTTGGCAAAGCTGTCCCGGACGGTGCCGCCGGCAAGACCCGCAATGCCGCCGACGTAATCGCCGTCCTCACTGGAAATCCGGCCGTAGCCCCGGCTTTCGGTGATCAGACCCAGCTCCATCCGGCCGCAGATGCCGCCGGCATAGCTGCGCTTGGCGGTGACGTTGCCCACGTTTTCGCAGCTGTCCACAATGGCCTTCAGCTCATACCGCCGCCGCTGGGTCAGACTGCCGCTGGGTCGGTCGTCCTCCGGATCAACGGAGGATTCCAGACCCATGGTGCCGGTAATGCCGCCAACGTTCAGATCGGCCTCCACAGTGCCGGTGTTGGTGCAGCCCGCCACCCGGCCATCGGAGATCGCGTCCAGATCCACATCGGAAATATCCGTCACCGTTTCCTTCTTTGCGTCCTCGGTGGCCAGGGCAAAGGTCTTGGAAATGGACTGGATCTGGCCGGAAATGGCACTGACGTCATCGGTCAGGGTTTCCAGGCCGTCGCCCACGCTCCGCTCCAGACTTCCGCCGGCGTTGACCATGCCGTGGATGGAATCACCCAGACTGGCCAGAGCACTTTCGTTGAACTCCAGATTTTTGGCCGATTCCACCAGGTCGTTGACGGCGGAGCGGGCACTGCTCTGGTAGCCCGTCAAGGCCTGGATGCTGCTGCGGATGTCGCCGCCGCTGGCCGCGCCGTTGCTGCCGGCCCGACTCACCAGGTTGCCAAGGTTTTCAAACTGCTTGCTTAAGGTATCCAGATAGTCCTGGGACAGGAGGGTCTGGACATGAGGCTCAATCTGACCCACAACGCCGCCCACGTCCTTCCGACCCATAAGGCTGCCGCTGTTTTCACAGTTTTCGATGAAGCCGCAGTTCCGACCGGCGATGCCCCCCAGATTATAGCCGATGTGGGGATAGCCGATGGTACCGGTATTGCTGGAGGCGGCAATGATGCCGCAGGAATAACCGGCGATGCCGCCGGTATCGCTGGCGGCGTCGGACACGTCAATATCCGCCTTTTTGCCAAGATCCAGATTGAAGTTCAGATCCACCTTGGTGATGTCGATGGTGGGATCCACGCTTTCGGTGTTGATGGACATGGCATTGCGGCAGCTGACGATCTTGCCATCGTTATATCCCGCAATGCCGCCGGTACGGTCGGTACCGGTAAGCGCTCCTTCTGCGGAGCAGCCGGTGATGGTGCCATAGTTGCTGCCCGCAATGCCGCCGGTACTGCGCTTGCCGGTGACGGTGCCGGAGAACGTGCAGTTTTCCAGACGGCCGTAGTTTTCGCCTGCGATGCCGCCGACGTTGCTTCCTTCGCCTCCGGGCTCCACAGTGCCCTCCAGAGTCAGATCCCGCACCCGGCCGGTGGACTGGACAATGCCAAACAGACCCGCCGGGGCAAAATCCCCGGTCAGATTCCAATCGGAGATCACATGGCCGTTGCCCTCAAAAATACCGCCAAAGGTGGCAATGGGTTCGAAATCCACCTCGCTCAGGGAAATGTCGGCCTCCAGCACCACCTGCTTGTCCAAAGACCAGGTGTCGAGCGAGCAGCTCTCGCCCAGGGCAACCAGGTCTTCCGGGGTATAGATGGAGATGGTTTCCTTAATCTCAATGGTCTGGGTTTCCTCGGTCTGGGTTTCCTCGGTCTGGGTTTCCTCGGTCTGGGTTTCCTCAGGTTCGGTTTCCTGCGTTGGGGACGCCTGAGCCGGCTGTGTCTGCTGAGTCGTCTCGGCGGCGAAGGCCTGGGACGAAAGCCCCAGAAGAAGCACCAGGGTCATGAAAATTGCCGCAAGCTTACGCTTCATGGTCGCTTCCTCCTTCCTGGGATTCCGGGAGCGTCTGTGGCTCCTGATTGCTCTTTCCGCCGATAAGATTCAGCTCCACATCGCCATTGATGTCCGCCCGGATTATGCCGTTCACATAGCCGTGAATCTCGCCCCGTACCATGCCGTCCACCCGGATATGACCGGAGCTGCTGACCCGGGTCAGGCTGGTCTTGGGCATGGAGAAGGAGGTCTTATCCACGATACCGCTGCCGATGAGCAAAATCTGAGGCAGCACGAACATAACCAGCACCATGGAAATAATGGTGCCACGGCCAAGGCTCTGACCAATGCCCACGATGGCGGCGTGAGAGGTCATCATACCGATGAGAACGCCGGAGCTTGCCAGAATGGAGCCGGAGGTCAGAATCGTGGGGAAGGCGATGTTCATGGTCTCAATGATGGCTTCCTTATGGGGCATCTGGGTCTTCAGCTCCTGATACCGGCTGGAAATCACGATGGCGTAGTCGATGTTCGCGCCCATCTGAATAGAGCTGACCACCAGATAGCTCAGGAAGAACAGCGGTGAATGCGCAATGGTCGGATAGGTGAAATTGATCCAGATAGAGCCCTGAATCACAACAATCAGCAGGATGGGCAGACCGGCGGACTGGAAGGTGAACAGCAGCACCACCAGCACGATCAGGATAGACACGATGGAAACCACCAGATTATCCGTGGCAAAGGAGGACTTGAAGTCCTGATCTACCGTAGAGTTGCCTACCAGATACAGCTCTCCGTCCGGATAGTAGCTTCTGGCAATTTCCCGGATCTTGTCCAGGAAATTGTAGGTGGTGTCTCCGTCCTCGGGCACCGTCAGATAGATCAGCACCCGGTTATAATCCTCTCCCTGAAGCTGCTTCTTGGCCGATTCCATCTGCACCTGGGCGTCCTTCAGGTCGGCGGTCTGCTCGTCGTCCAGGGTCACAATCCCCTCATCAATCTTGTCGCAGACGAAAAGCATCATATCAATCAGCGGCACCTTGTAATTATTGAGGCCGCCGATGATTTTCGCGTAGTCGTCCTGGTCGGCGGCGTAGGCGGCGTAAACCACCTGGGCAACCTCGTAGTCGAGACCCGCAAGCTCGGCAAACTGCCGGGGATTCAGCTTATCGGCCAGCATATAGCCGTCCATGGCCTCCACATTGGAAAGGCCCTCGCTGTAGTCCACCTCATCATAGGTGTCCAGCTCGGAGAGCATCTTCGCCTCAACTTCATAATCCGTCTTGGGATAGACCAGAGCCACAAAATTCGTAGCGCCAAAGTTGTCCTTGATTTTATTCTCCGCGATCTGAACATAGTTCAGCTTCGGGGTGTCGATGCCGCCAAGGCCGTAGGCATAGGGACAGTTATTGGAGAAATGGAAGCCGATCACCACCAGCACCAGGAAAATGGGCGGAATGAAGAAACGGGTCTTGTAGTCAAATTTCCCCACAAAGGGAATTTTCGGCACGAAGTTCTTATGCTTGGTCTTGTCCATCCATGGGCCGAAGAGCATCAGAAAGCCCGGCATGAACACAAACACGGACAAAAGGGCAAACAGCACGGCCTTAATGAGGTTGATGGCCATATCCGGGCCGATCTTGAACTGCATGAACATCATGGCAATCAGGCCGCCGATGGTGGTCAGACTGCTGGAGCCGATCTCCGGAATGCCCTTGCTCAAAGAGGTGATGGCCGCTTCCCGAATGGGCAGGCCGTTCTCCCGCTCCTCCTTGAACCGGTTGCACAGGATAACCGCATAGTCCAAAGACAATGCCAGCTGCAGAATGCTGGTCACGGAATTGGACACAAAGGAAATGGTGCCCATCAGGAACTGGCAGCCCTGATTCAGGATCATGGCGGACACGAAGGTCATCAGCAGCACCGGCACCTCCGCGTAAGTCTGGGAGGTCAGCAGCAGCACCGCCACAACAATGATGGCCACGATCACCATGATGACATTGACCTCCTGCTGGATGATCTCCGCGGCAGAGTCGCCCAGGTCGGTTTTCACATAGTAGTCCTGGGCGGAAAGAGCCTCCTTCACCGCCTCCAGGCTGTCCAGGCACTTGTCGTCCTTTTCACTGTAGTCAAAGGTGATGGTATACAGAGCGGAAACATTCCGGTAGTCGTCTTCCTCGTCATAGTCGATGCTCTGGACGCCCTTGATTTCCTCCAGCTGGTCGCAGATGGCCTGAGCCCGCTCCTGGGACACGTTCTCCACCATCACCTGAGCCGTGCCGTAGGTGATGAATTCTTCGTCCATCAGATCCAGACCCTGGCGGGACTCGGATTTGTCCGGCAGATAGGCCTTCAGGTCGTTTTCCACCGTGACCCAGTTCCGGGAAAAGGCGGAAAACACCAGGCAGATCACCAGTACCAGGAAGAAAAGATTCCGCTTATCCACAATAAAGGTGGCAATCTTTACCATGGCACTGGGCTGGTTGTCCTTATTCTTGTCCGCCATGGGGCTTACCTCCTTCCACGGCTCTTTCCGCACCGTCTTCTGTTTTCATACTGTTCCTCCAAAAACGCAAGATCGTTAATTGACAAATGTACACAAAGATGATATGCTTAATATGGCTATTTTGCAAGAGACAAAATAGAAGGCTCTGCAACTTAATTCACATTATATGGAAATCTGTTTATTTTTTCAAGAGGCATTTTTTATGGAGAAAAAAATTGATCTGCGGCTGCGGAAAACCTACCAGTCCCTGCACGCCGCCTTTACGGAGCTGATGGAGGAAAAGCACTTTGAGGAGCTGACCGTAGGGGAGCTGTGCGATCGGGCCGCCATCCGCCGGACTACCTTCTACAAGCATTTCGCCGACAAGTACGACTACTTTTCCTTCTACATCCGGGAGATGACGTCCAGCCTGCAGCACCACCTGCCCCAGGACACGCCCTCCCTCAGCGCGGCCGTTGTGCATGTGTGCCGGGAAATGCTGGATTTTCTCCATGTTCACAGCCGGATGGTCTCCAATATCCGGGGCAGCAGCATGTTTCCCCTGCTATTGGACATTCTGCTGGATCAATTCACCAGAGACATTACGGAATTGCTCCGCCGGCTGCATCCTGAGGATATCCGGGAGCCGGGAAAGCTGGAAGGCATCGCCGCCTTTTACGCCGGGGGGCTGGTGGGCTGCTACTCCCGGCTCATCCGGGAGAATTCCGCCGTGGACGAGGTCATGTTCCTGAAGCTGGTGGAGCAGGCGACGAAGCTGATTCTGGACGGATGACGTTTCCTGCCGAAACTGGATAGTTGCTGTTATGCGTGTAATGGGCAAACCCATATCACAGTCCGAAAGGCTGACCCGGATGGTTCCGGGTCAGCCTCTTCTGGTTATTTTACGGTTTTCACATGGTAGTTCGGGCTCGAGGAAGCAACGAACTGATTGCGCAGGGTGACAGAGCCGTTATCATTGAGGACAAGCCAGAGCATGTCGGAATCAATGGGACGGAGGCGGCCTCTGGTCTTGGTGTCCAGCACCTCCAGCGCCAGCTCGTAAGTACCTTGGGTATAGGGCAGGTTGGGATCGTAGCCCTGCCACTGATTGGCCCGGTTGATCTCCGTCAGAAGATCCTGGCCATAGCCGTTGGCCCGATCCTCCGAGCGGTTGATGGCCACCCACATGATGGCCATCTTTACATTGTCCGACCGTCCGGAGCCTACGCTGTCCGCCAGCCGGGCCAGAGCCTCCGCCTCCGGGTTTACGGTGGTTTCCGCCGCCTGGGTCTCCACCACCGCCGGCTGGGTCTCCACCACGGTCACTGCGGGCACCGTTGCCGCCGGGGTGGTCACAGGCTCCGCTTTCTTCCCCGGCAGCAGTGCCAGGATAAAGAGGATCAAAAGCAGCGGCGACCACAGACGAATGTCATAGTACCACTTCACGTCGTCTCCCAGATGCTTCAGGAACTCCGGGATGCGGAGCCGAAAGGCGCGCTTCCTGGCAGGCCTTCTTCTTCTCACCGGCGCGGGCCGCTCCGGGATCTCCTTACGGATCTGCTCCAGGGATTCATTTTGGGATTCCTCATTCACAATTGGATCCATCATATCATCTCCTTCTGATTTCGCCGCTGGGTCTTGCCGGGAAGGCTCCCGCCCCAAGGCAGGGAACCCAAAGTTTCCCGATATCTCGGCGAATTTCCCCGGCTTTCATGATAATACGAAGCCAGCAAAAATACAGTCGAATTCTCGGCCGTGTCAAAGAATTCTTGATTTCGGCGATATTATAACATATGATGTCAAGAAAGTCAAATTTCAGCTGATTTTTTTGTTTTATGTTAACTTTTTTGAAAATTATGTAAACGCTTTGGCATGTGCTCCAGCCGATTCTCCCCCGGCTTCCCTTTCCCGTAAAGGCTAAAAGGATTGGAAAAGTATCCCGGTTCTGATGGAGTCTGTGGCATTTTTTACCAAAAAATTTCACCTTTCTTTGGGAAAAACGACATTTGCTTTTTTCCCTGGTTTTTTGATAAAATACAATCAGAACAAGACTACAGGAAGGGTAGGTGTTGAAAACATGCCTCAGGAAGGCAGCTTTATCAGCTATTGCGGCCACGGCGTATGCCGGATCGACGGACTGCGGAAAATGAATTTTGGAAGAGGCGAACAGGACTATCTTGTCATTGCGCCCATCAGTGAAAACGGCGCCACCATTTATCTGTCCGCTGACAATCCGAAGATCCAGACAAAAATCCGCCCGGTGCTGACCAAAGCGGAAATCGATTCCGTGCTCGCCGACATCCGGTCGGAGCGAATGGCCTGGATTGACGATCGGAAGGCTCGGGTAGCTCGGTTCCAGCAGATTCTCTCCCAGTCGGAGCCAAGAAGCCTTCTGTTGATGGCCTTCTGCCTCCAGGCCCGCCGGGAGGAAAAGGGGCTGCCCTCCAGTGAGCTGGACATTCTTCACAAGGCTCAGAATATCATCGATCAGGAATTTTCCTTCGCCCTGGAGCTTCCCAAGCAGGATATCCGGCAGTATATCCACGACCGGGTTCAGGCGTAAGGAGAATCACCACACAATCCGCGGGATTGTGTGGTGATTTTTTCGTATTCTGCCTTTACAGGTTCTTCAGCACTTCCAGCAGGAAGCTCCAAGTGCGCTGGACGGAGGCAATGTCCAGCCGCTCCCGGCTGGTATGGATGTCCAGAATATCCGGGCCAATGGACACGCAGTCAAGACCCGTCAGCCGCGCGCTGAACAGGCCGCATTCCAGTCCCGCGTGGATGGCCTCCACCCGTGGCTCGGTGCCAAACATTTTCCGGAAGATAGGCACCATGGTATCCCGCAGGTGAGATTCCTTCCGGTACTCCCAGGCGGGGTACTCCCCGTCCTGGCTATAGCTGCCCTCCAGCATACCCGCCAACTGACGCAGCTGCTCCAGCAGCTCCTTCTTCTCCGCGTTCACGCTGCTGCGCACGGAGAAGGTGGCACTGAACCGGTCGCCCAGCTTGGCAATGCCCAGGTTCAGGCTGGTCTGCACCAGCCCTTCGATGTCCTCGCTCCACTTGCGCACTCCGTTGGGGGCGGAGCATAAAAGGCTGATCACCTTGGCGGTGGATTCGGTGGTCAGGCTGTTGCCCCCCAGGGCATCCACGTCAAAGGCCTGGATCAGTGCCTCCGGCTCGTCATACCGCTCCCGGATTTCCGTCTGGAGGGTCTGGGCGATCTGGTTGATCCGCTCCAGGTGAATGCCCATGGCAACCAGGTTGGCCTGACAGGAACGAGGAATGGCATTGCCCTTGGTGCCGCCGGTGTAGGAGGTCAGGCACAGGGGCATGCGCTTCTGGATCCGGCTCAGGAATTCCCCCATGACCTTGTTGGCGTTGGCTCGCTTCAAGTGGATATCCGCCCCGGAGTGGCCTCCCCGGAGTCCATCCACGCTGAGCCGGATGCAGGGACCGTAAACCGCCCGCCGCTCCACGGGCAGGGTGATGACCGCCGTACAGCCGCCGGCGCAGGAGACGGTGAAAATACCCTCGGCCTCGGAGTCCAGATTGATCATGGTTCTGCCCCGCAGCACGGACATGTCCAGCGCAGCCGCGCCCAGGCAGCCGATTTCCTCCTCGGTGGTACACACCAGCTCTACCGGCGGATGGGCAATGGCAGGGTCGTCCAGCAGAGCCAGCCCCATGGCAATGGCAATGCCGTCGTCGCCGCCCAGAGTGGTGCCCTTGGCAAAGACAAACCTGTCATCATGGGTCACGTCCAGACCCTGGGTGGCCATGTCGATGGGGCAGTCGGCATTCTTTTCGCAGACCATGTCCAGGTGTCCCTGAAGGATCACGGTGGGGTGATTTTCCAGGCCGCAGGTGCCAGGGGCGTAGAGAATCACATTATTCATCTCGTCCTGAACGTACCGAAGGCCGTGGGTCTTGGCAAAGTCTACCACATAATCGGATATCGCCTTTGTATTCCGGGAGCCGTGGGGAATGGCGCAGATTTCCTCAAAATAGCCGAAAACGGACGCAGGCTCCAGACCCGCCAATTTTTTCGCTTCCATAGTCGTTGCTCCTTTTCCTTTTCATTCACAGTCCTATCCTATCACAGGATTATGAATAAGTCTACCGAAAATCCGAAAGGGCTTTCCCGTGTTTTTCGTCAAAGCAGGGGGAACGCTCAGGGAGCCAGGAGAAATGCCTTCAATTTGTCCAGGTCGTTATTGAGAATCAGCTCGTCCGGCATGCCGATTTCCTCCACCAGAGCCTGCGCCAGGGTGAAGTCGCCTACATAGGAGGGGTCGTGGGCATCGGTGTTTATAATAATGGGCACGCCCATTTGCGCGCACAGGGGCAGCATTTCATGGTAGTTCTTCACGCAGCCCGGGCGAAGCTTTGGCTTGCGCAGGGAGCTGTTGTTCAGCTCCAGAGCCTTGCCCGTAGCCTTGGCCCCGGCAACCAGGGCGGGATAATCCACCGGGTAGGCGTCGCAGTCCGGGTGGGAAATGAACTTGACCTTGCCGATTTCCAGGCAGGAAATGATATTGTCCGTATTTTTCACCCTGCCCGCGTCCTGGTAGCACAGACCGTGAATGCCGGCCACCGCATAGTCCAGGCATTTGAGATGCCGCTCGTCCAGGTCAACGGTGCCGCTCTCCAGCACGTTCACCTCGCTGCCGTAGAGCATTTCCACGCCGTAGAGCCGCCGGGGCGCATCGATCAGGTTCCGGAAGTAGATGGGCTGCACCGTGCCCGGGATGCCGGGGCCGTGCTCCGTCACGCCGATGGCGAGAAGCTTCCGCTCCGCCGCGGCGAAGGCCAGCTCCCGGATGGTGCCGAAGGCGTGGCCGCTCATGAGGGAGTGCATATGTAAATCCGCAATCAATGGTTTCATAAATATCTGTCCTCTCTAAAAATGTAGATTAGAATCCATCTGGGAAGCTCTGAGGAAATCGGCAAGAGCTGGGAGCGAGAGATTTTTCGCTAGCCGAAGGTTCCGGAAGCGGAGGAATACTTTGTGTACCCGCAAGGGGTATGCCGCATCCGTAAGCCAGCTCGCGCTGGCAACGGTTGCGCTATATTTCCCGCTTTCGGAACCGCACGGATAGCGGAAAAGATCCGCTATCCAGCCGCAGACGATTTTCTCAGAGTTTCCCTCAAAAAGCAAAAGACCACGGAAATGCTTCCGTGGTCTTGTCGGCAGTTCATTACACCAGGCTCAGAGCCAGGGTCAGCAGAACCCATGCCAGGGCGATCCACTTGGTCAAGGATGCCAGCTTGGCATCCAGATTGCCCTGCTTATTCTTGCTCAGGTAAGTCTCGGAAGCACCGGTCAGCGCGCTGGACAGGCCAGCCTCCTTACCGGACTGCAGCAATACAACCACGATCAGCGCGATGGAGCAGATTGCCTCAATCACGATCAGAATGGTCTTCAAAGTCCCCATTGTCAGTAACCTCCTTCCGCTCAAACTCGCGGAACACGCGAATGGAAAATAGCTCAGCAAATACCGTGAGCCTTATAACAGCCAATACAGTATAGCACAAGAAAAAGCAAATAGCAAGGGGAAAATTATCTATTTCCCCTTATTTTTGAACCCAGTTGCCCGTGGCAAGGCAGTTCAGGTAGCTCTCGATGAAGGGATCCAGGGCGCCGTCCATGACGGCGTTGACGTTGGAGGTCTCGCAGCCGGTGCGGGTGTCCTTGACCAGGGTATAGGGCATGAACACATAATTGCGGATCTGGCTGCCCCACTCGATCTTCTGCTGAACGCCCTTGATGTCGGCGATGTTCGCCAGGTGCTCCCGCTCCCGGATTTCCACCAGCTTGGAGCGAAGCATCCGCAGACAGGTCTCCTTGTTCTGGAACTGGCTCCGCTCGGTCTGGCAGGAGACCACGATGCCGGATTTGTGAATCAGTCGGACGGCGGAGGAGGTCTTGTTGACCTTCTGACCGCCGGCACCGGAGGAACGGTAAACCTGCATTTCATAATCCTCCGGGCGAATCTCAAAGTCCTCGGATTCGTCCTCGATCTCCGGGATCACCTCCACCGCGGAGAAGGAGGTCTGACGGCGGGCGTTGGCATCAAAGGGAGACACCCGAACCAGCCGGTGAACGCCGTTCTCTCCCTTCAGAAAGCCGTAGGCATTCTCACCCGTGACCATAATGGAGGCGGATTTGATGCCGGCCTCGTCGCCCTCCTGATAGTCCAGCAGCTGGTACTGGAAGCCGTGACGTTCCGCCCAACGGGTATACATCCGGTAGAGCATCTGGCACCAGTCCTGAGCCTCGGTGCCGCCGGCACCGGCCTGGAAGCTCATAATGGCGTTGTTCTTGTCGTATTTTCCGGTGAGCAGGGTCTCCAGCCGGCATTCCTCCATCTCCTGGGTCAGAGTCTCGTAGCCCGCCTTCAGCTCCTCCAGCATGGAGTCGTCGTCCTCCTCCTGAGCCATCTCGCAGATGGTCATCAGGTCGTCCCAGGAAGAGAGCATTTTCTCGTAACGCTGGATTTTGGTCTCCGTCTGCCGGGTCTTCACCACGATCTTCTGGCTTTTCTCCGGGTCGTCCCAGAAGCCGGGAGCCTCCTGCATGGCGTGAAGCCGCTCCAGCTCGTTTTTCAGGCCCTCCACGTTCAGAGAATCCGCCAGACCCTCCAGGGCCGGACGGCAGTCGTTCAGTTTCTGCTTGTAGGCATCAAATTCAATATTCATAAACCAATCGCTCTCATTTCGTCAGATTACCGAATCCTAGTATACCAAAAAAGTCCATGATTGCAAGCATTTTTTCTTAAGGAAAACCATCAGGGAAAGAAATCCGCAGGATCGGCGGTCTGGCGGCGGGATACGCAGTCCGCCAGGAGGGTGTCCGTTGGCGTGGTGAGCAGACGGAAAAGACCCTTCCAGAGGTAGCGGGGCGGGAAACGGCTGCCGAAGCGGAGCAGATAGTCCCGCAAGCCCAATTTCAGAGCCGCAAGGCTTCTTTCCGTGTTCCCCACGTTGCCGGACAGATACCAGAGGGCATCCAGGTAGTTTTCGTCAAAGACCCCGGACAATTCCGGCACACAGGCGCGGATTTTCTGCCGCCGCTTGGCAGTGCTGTCCAGGCAGTCCAGAATGCGCCGCTCGGCGGATTCCGGGGAAGCCATGACGCTGGAGGCTCGCTTGCGGTAGTTGTAGATCACCCGGTCGGTGCAGACCAGTTTCCGGGGCTTCAGAAAGCCCTGATAGGTAAAGTATTCGTCGTCGATTTTGTGGCCTTCCTCGAAGAAAACCCCGGTGAAAATTTCCCGGCGGTAGAGCTTATTCCATAGCAGGGCACAGGTAAAGTCTTTCGGGAAACGCAGAAGGTAGTCGTAGCCCTCCAGGGTCTCCGGCTTAAGGGGTTTTGTCTCCGTCCGACCCCGGTAAACCTCCCGGAAGGCAGCCTGGACGGCATCCGCCCGGGTTTCCTCCAGGGTCTTCACCAGAAAGCCGTAGGCATCCGGCTCCAGGTAGTCGTCGCTGTCCACAAAGCTCAGGTATTCCCCCCCGGCTGCCCGGAGACCGGCGTTTTTCGCCGCCGCCGCGCCGCCGTTTTTCTGGTGGATCACCTGAATCCGGGAATCCCGGGCGGCAAACCCGTCGCAAATTGCACCGGAATCGTCGGTGGAGCCGTCGTCAATGAGTAGCACCTGCAACTCCCGGTAGTCCTGATTCAGGATACTCTCCAAACACTGGGGGAGGTAAGCCGCCACGTTGTAGACGGGGACGATTACGGAAATGGTCTTATTCACGGATCCTCTCCCCTTTCTGCCGGGCGAATTTGGCGATCAGCCACCAGAAGGGCTTGCAGGGGTAGGCCGCCTCGTAGACCCAACGATTCTTCTGATTCCGGGGCAGGCAGTCACACTGTTTTGCAAGCCTTAACGCTCTGCGGAGCTTCTTCCGAAGCTCCCGGCGGAAAACCCTGGGAGCCTGGGGCAGCTGCTCGTAGGTGCCGTAAAGGTAGCTTTTCACCGCTTTTTCCAGAAGCTTCCCGTCTTCCCGCTCCTGGGCAAAGGCGATCTGCCCCTCAAAGGCCTCCAGCGCGTCCAGCCGCTTGGGACTCCAGGCGGATTTCATGATCCCCGCAGGGTTCTGATAGTAGGCGTACAGCACCCGGGGGCTGAAGCCCACCTCCTTCCCCTGATAGATCAGACGGTAGGTGGTAAATTCGTCCTCGTGGAGCTTGCCCACGGGGTAGCGCAGGTGCTGAAAGAGAGACCGGTGGTAGAGCTTGTTCCAGGCCGTGGCGGTTCCGCCGTTGTGGTAGCGGCCGCAGTAATAGTCGTCGCTGGAAAGCTTCCGGGCTTCCCCGTCCGGCTGAACCGGGAAATCCTCCCCGGCGGTGCGGAAATAGTCGCAGACGCTGAGCTTGCAGGCGGTCTTCTCGGCGGTTTCGTAAAGCACCTTCAGAAAATCCGGGTGTACCCAGTCGTCGCTGTCCACAAAGGCGATCCAACGGCTGACGCTGTTCGCGAAAACCCAGTCAATGCCCGTATTCCGGGCGGCGGACAGGCCGCCGTTTTCCTGGTGAATGACGTGAACGCGGCTGTCCCGGCAGGCGTAGCCGTCGCATAGGCTTCCGCAGCCGTCCGGGGAGCCATCGTCCACCAGGATCAGCTCAAAATCCCGGTAGGTCTGGGCTAAAATGCTCTCCACACAGCGGCTCAGAAAAGCCTCCACCTTATAAACCGGCACGATCACACTGATATTCGCCATGGCTACCTCCCCTTCAGCAGAGCCTTGAGTCTTGCGTAGCCCTTCTGTCCAAGAAGCCGGGTGCCGATGGCCACACGCCGGGCACTGCGCCGCTCGGCGGCCAGACGCAGGGTCTCCTTTTGCAGGTATTCCTGCTCCTGCCGGGTCTGCCAGCTGCCGGAAAACCAGTGAATACAGACGGTTTTCCGGGTTTTGCGCAGAAGCCGTGTCTCAAACTCCACCGGGCAGAAGATTTCCTTGGGATAAATCGTCAGCCCGGCCACGGTCTGAAGCCGGTCGCTGCACACAAGACCCTTTTGCAGGCACAGGTCGGTGAGAATTTTTACGTTGGTGGTGGTATTCAGACTGCCGTCCGGGCGGATAAATTGGGCGTTGTCATAGTAAGCCAGGAATTCCCGGAACAGGGGAAATCCGGCCTTACAGGCAAGCAGGCCGGTCTGCACCCGATCCGCCGTTTCAAAGCCGGCGAAGGCGGTGTGCCTGAGGTAGGGTGTCAGGGGCTTTATCAGCTCCACGTCCGTGTCCAGGTATACCCCGCCCTGGTTTACCAGAGCGCACAGGCGGACATAGTCCGTCACAAATGCCCAGCGTCCTGCCTCCATGGCCTGATGGACATAGGCGGGGGCGGCGGATAAATCGAAGTTCTGTTCATTCCATTCGATGATTTCCCAGTCCGGACAGTACTTTTTCCAGCTTTTCAGACATTTTTCCGCCAGGGGCGGCTTTGGTCTTCCGCCGAACCAGCAATAGTGAATTGTCTTCGGGATCACGCCCCATGTCCCCCCTTCCGCAGCAGCTTTTTCAGTTTCCCGGCGGCGTACCAGAACCGGGACATTTCCTTGGGATAGGCCGCCTCCAGGATGGTGAGCTTCTGCCGCTTGGTGAGTTTTATCTTCTCCCGGCGCAGGTACCGCCGGGCTTGGGCGGCGATTTTCCCGGACAGCTCCGGCCGGTTCAAGTCCCGGCGAACGCCGGTACAGGCGTTTTCCACCGCCGTCACATACCGCTCCAGGAACCGCTCCGCCAGCCGGCGATAGCCCTGGCTTCGATAGAAGGATTGGATCCTTTCCAAAGCCCAGAGGTAGTCCAGCCGCTTCAGGGTAAACCGGCTCTTGGTGGTGCTATTGGGGTTTGTCCGGTAAAAATACAGGTCTTCCGGCAAAACCGCGATTTTTTTCGCCGGAATCAGCCAATGGCACACGGCCTCGTTGTCCTCGTAAACCCTGCCCGGACAGAAGGGATAGGCTTTCACAAATTCCGCCCGGATGAGCTTGGCGCAGGCCACCCAGCCTGGGTAGGCATCCCCGTCGTAAAGCCGCAGAAGATTTTCCTCGTCCATGGTTTCCAGGTGGTAGCTTCCATCTCTGGGGCGGTCAAAATCCGGCGGCAATTCCAAGCTTTCCAGCATCCGGCACAGACTGATGCCCGCGCCGCTTTCCTGAGCCGTCTGATACAGAAGTTTCAGCATATCCGGGTGGATCCGGTCGTCGCTGTCCACGAAGCACAGCCACTCCCCCGCCGCCTTTTCCAAAGCCAGATTCCGGGCGGCGGCCTGACCGGCGTTCTCCTGGTGAAGGCTCAGTACCCGGTTGTCCCGGGCAGCGTAATCATCGCAGATACGCCCGCAGCCGTCCGGGCTGCCATCGTCCACCAGGATCAGCTGAAAGTCCGAAAGAGTCTGAGACAGAATACTGTCCACACAGTCACGCAGGTACTTTTCCGCCCGATAAACCGGGACAATTACCGTAATCTTCGGCGCATTTTGCATATTCTGTCTCCTTTTTATTTATCGAAACCGCTCACGATAAAAGCGCAAAAGCCACATGCGCACGGGAAAGAACCTGTGAAGCATATCGTAGTCGATCCAGAAGGACAGCACCTGTTCCTTCCGGCTTTCCCGGATAAGATGGCGGATGTGCTTTTTCATTTTCCGAAGGACGGGCTTCAGTTCTTGCGCGTTGGGGGCCGCCAGGGCGGCATCGTAATAGCCCACCGCGTTTTCCAGATACTGACGCATCCGATATTGAATCAAGTCCCGGTCGCCCATTTCCCGGAAGAAAACAAGCTGCTGGTCGAAGGCCTCCCAGGCATCCAGACGCTTGGGAATCCAGGGCTTTTTGGAAATGCCCGCGGAATTGACAAAGTAAGCGTACAGGGGTGCGGGGATCACCGCCAACCGGTCACAGGCAAAGAGGAGCTTATAGGTGAGAAATTCGTCCTCGATGTATTTTCCCTCCGGGTAACGCTTTCCGGAAAACAAAGTGCGGCTGTAAAGCTTGCCCCAGCAGACCGTGGCATTGACGTGGTGCTCCATGAAAAAGGCCTTGGGTGTCCAGGAAACCGGATGCAAATCCTCGGCTTTGATTTCGGGGTTCGCCCCGGAGGTCTCCTGATAGCCGCAGACGCACAGGTCTGTTTGCATCGCTTGGGCGGCGGAGAGCATCCGCTCCAGAGTTTCCGGGTGAATCCAGTCGTCGTTGTCATGGAAGAAAATCCACTGACTGTCCGAATGGTCATAAACCCAGTCCAAGCCGGTGTTTCTCGCCGCGCAGACCCCGGCGTTGCGCTTGTGAATGACGTGAACCCTGGAATCCTTCGCGGCGTAGCTGTCGCAGATTTCCCCGCAATTGTCCGGGCTGCCGTCGTCCACCAGGATCAGCTCTAAGTCCCGGAAGGTCTGGGACAGAATGCCCTCGATGCACCGGGGCAGATACTCCGGCATTTTGTAAACCGCCACAATCACGCTGATCTGAGCCATGGCCGCGCCTCCTGTCAGGGTTCCCGCACAAGGGACAGGAACATGTCTTCCACTTCTTTTACCATGCGTTTTCCGTCAAAAAACGCGCTGCGCTTCTGCGCCCCGGCCTTGACCTGGGCATAAAAGGCTTCGTCGGTCAGCAGCTTCTCCATGCCCGCTTCCAGACCGGGAACGCTGTTTTCCGCAATCAGGCCACAGGTTTCCTCGCCGAAAGCTTCCCGCACCGAGGGGACGGTGGCCACAAGGGGCTTTCCCAGGCTCAGGGCTTCCATGGCGATCACCGGCAAGCCCTCGGTGAACGAGGAGTTCACCAGAAAGCGGCTCCGGCGCATATAGGGATAGGGGTTGGACTGGTAGCCCGCGAAAATCACGGTATCCATAATATCCAGGGCGGCGGCCAGCCGCCGGAGGAAGGAACCGTCCGGCCCATCCCCCACCAGCACCAGTCTGTGGCGAATGCCCCGATCCAGCAAATGCCGGTGGGCAACCAGCAGCCGCTCGAAGCCCTTCTCCTCAGAAAGCCGTCCTACGGCGCAGACCAGGGGCAGATCATCGGGCAGGTCTGCCGGCTCTAAGGAAAGGCGGCGCACATTATCGCTGTTCAAGGGGTTGTAATGCAGCTCCGTCTTCTCCCCCAGGCCGCTGAGGGATACAAAGGACTGATAGGCCGCCTGGGACACGCAGACGATCCGGTCGAAGCGGCTGAGCATTTCCTTCTGCCGTGTCGCTTCTTCCCGGTAAACCGGATTGGTGCCCGGATCGCCGTGGATATACTTCACGGTTTTGGCACCTTCTACGAAGGGGGTTTCCTCATGCACCCAGGCAGAATAGGACACCACAATATCCGGCTTTTCCGGCAGGCATACGTCCAGAAGCCCCCGGCCTCCATTTTTGTAGGCTTTCGCAACCAGATGCTTTTTCCAGGGATTCTGGAGCTTTTTCAACAAATTTCCCCCGGTTCTCCGGCAGTCGTAGTCGTGGAGAATGGGGACTCCGGTGTCCCAGAATTTTTTCTCCCAGCTGCCGCCGGGATCCTGAACAAAGACAGAAACCTCAAATTTGTCCTTATCCAGCAGATTGATAAGATCAAACAGAGCCTGCTCCGCCCCCCCGCAGACCAGCTTATAGTCTACAAAGGTGATCCTGATTTTTCTCATAGGGGCTTCCCCTCCCGGGTGCACCGCGTGAGGGCTGCGTCCGGAAACCGGATATGACCCCAGTTGGACTGGTTCCAGACGATGTCCTCGACCTGCTGCACCTCGAAGTTGAAGGCTGGCAGCAAAAGCTCCTGGTCGAAGCTGTTTCCGCAGTCGTCCTTTTCAAAAAGCACCATGTCCAGCCGGTAACGGCCATTGGTCAGGCAGATGGGATCCAGCTCCACCAGGTAATCCTGTGCGGTTTCCGCCTGGATAGCCCCCAGCAGCACGTCCGGCATGGTACCCACCGGTGTTTCGTCCCGGCTGCGCAGCTCCAGGCGCAAATGCAGGTCGGAAAAAGCGGTTCTCGCGGCAACACGCAGCTGCGTCCGGATTTTCTCGCCGGATGCGTACATGGCACTTTCCTTGTCCAGCAGCTTCAGCCAGGTGATCCGGACGTTTCCGGGGGTGTAGGGAGATCGGGTATCCGCCTGGGACAGGTCAAATTCCGTCTGATTGTCCGACCACTGCTCGTGGGCGTTGCTGAGGTAAATTTCGATGGCTTCCTCTACCCCGCCGTTGAAGATGATCCGACCCTTGTCCATGACGATGCACCGGTCACAAAGCCTACGGATGGTGCTCATGTTGTGGGAGACATAGAGCACGGTTCTGCCGTCCTTTTTCGCCACGTCCCGCATTTTGTCCAGGCACTTGCGCTGGAAGGCCACGTCGCCCACCGCCAGCACCTCGTCCATAATCATGATCTCGCTGTCCAGGTGAGCCGCCACGGAGAATGCCAGCTTGACGAACATGCCGCTGGAATACCGCTTGACCGGGGTGTCGATAAAGTCCCGAACCTCGGAAAAGTCGATGATGGCCTCCATCTTTTCATCAATCTCCGCCTTGCTCATACCGAGAATCGCGCCGTTCATGTAGATGTTCTCCCGGCCGGTCATTTCGCCATTGAAGCCAGTGCCCACCTCCAGCATGGAGGCGATCCGGCCGTACAGGTCGATTTCGCCCTCGGTGGGGGCAGTGACCCGGCACAGGAGCTTGAGCATGGTGCTCTTGCCCGCGCCGTTGCCGCCGATGATGCCCAGAGCCTCGCCCTTGTAAACCGTCAGGTCGATGCCGTTGAGAGCCATGAACTCCTTGCCCACCAGCCGCTGGTCGGTGCCGATCATCACATTGGGGTCTTCCTTGCCCCGAACCCTGGCCCACCAGCTTTGCAGGTCGGCGGTCAGGGTGCCGCCGCCGATCTGACCCAGCTTATATCGCTTCTTGATACCGGTCAGGCGCAGGGCAATTTCCCGATTTTGTGCTTGTTCCACTTCCTTGCCTCCTTACACCGTATCCATAAAGGTACGCTCCACCTTGTTGAAAATCATAATGCCGACCACCGCTACCAGCACCGTCATCAGCCAGGAAAGGCCGTAGTAGCCCCAGCTCAGACTGCCCTGACCCAGGATGGCGTAACGCATAAGCTCTACGGAGCTGGTCACAGGATTCAGGCACAGGGCGGTGTGCTTCCATCCCGCTCCCACGGTAGACAGGGGGTACACCACCGGCGTCAGATACATCCACAGCTGAACGCCGAAGCCCACCAGAACCGTTAAGTCCCGGTACTTGGTGGTCAGGCTGGAAATGATGATGCCGCAGCCCATACCCAGAATGCCCATGTGAAGTAATTCCATGGGGATCACCAGCCAGGCTCCCCAGTGAGGAGCAATCTCCCCACGGAACAGGTAGTAAAGCAAAAAGCCCATGACCAGAATCATCTGGATAAAGAAGCGGATGACTGTGGAGATCACGTTGGAAATGGGGGTGACGAGCCTGGGGAAATAAACCTTGCCGAAAACCCCCGCGTTGGCGGTGAAGGTATTGGCGTTGGTATTCAGGCAGTTGGAAAAATAGGCCCAGATGGCGTTGCTGCAAAGATAGAATAGATAGGTTGGCACGCCGTCGGTGCCGATGCCCGCGATTTCGCCGAAGACGAAGGCCTGGACGATACTGCTCATCAGGGGGGTCAGGAACAGCCAGGCCGGCCCCAGAATGGTCTGCTTGTAGGAGACGATAAAGTTCCGCTTGGTAAACAGCAGGATCAGATCCCGATACTGCCAGACCTCCTTCAGGTTCAGCTCCAGCCATCTGTGCTTGGCGGTAATGTGGGTATGATAGGATGTTTCAGCCATAGCTTACCTCTTCTTCTTCAAAATCTGTACCAGAGAGTGGAGCCACCGGCAAGGGGGCACCAGGAGTTTGGGCATTCCGATATACCGGGCGATCTGGGCATCCGTGCAGCGATCCATGGCATCGGTTGCGTAGCCGTACCACAGGGTCAGCTTATTCCAGAGGGAATAGTGGAGGAACTGCGCCTTCTGCCGGAAGAACAGCCCAGTCCCCTGGGGATTTTCCAGAAACACCCGGTAGCCCGCCCGGGTCAGACCATCGTCCTTGTATTCCCAGATCCAGATGATATCGTTGTAAAAGCGCATTTTATAGCCGTCGTTCGCCATTTTGTCCCAGGTCACCGCCTCCGTCAGGAACTTCTCCCCGGGAAATTCCGGGTAGAGATACTTCCGGTGAATTTCCGTATAGAACACGAAAGCTCGCTCCCCGTCCACCTGGTCATAGCGATCCAGCGCGGTTCCGTCCAGATACCCCCCGGGGAACAGCCGGTTTGGGGTTTCTGTTGGGGTAGTGCCCCGGTTTCCCACATAGCCGCAGAAATGGCCGTCCGGGGGAAGCTCCTTATCCCAGCGAATTACCTTCTCGATGGCGTCGTCCGTCAGGTAGTCGTCAGAATCCACGGTGAAGAACAGGCGGCCGTCCGCTTCCTTCAGCCCCCGGTTGATGGCTCGGCACTTGCCGCCGTTTTCCTGGTAGATATAGCGGATGGGAAAGGGGTTTTCCTCCCCCTGCCAGGAAGCCACCAGGGACTTCGTGTCGTCGGCGGAGCCATCATCCACGATGAGCCACTCGAAGTCCCTGCAGGTCTGACGCTGCAAGGAGTGGTAAAGCTGTCCCAGAATGTAGGCTCGGTTGTAGGTGGGGGTAAATACGGTCACGGGATAGGAAAATTCCATAATTCACCTCAGTTCAGCACATGAATGCGGATGAGAACGTTCAGAAGCTTTGCGGTACCCTCCAGGTTCTTTTGCGCGGCCTTCAGCAGCCACCGCCGTTTGATGCCCAGGTCTGCCGGGATTTCCAGAGGGGTCGTCAGAGCCGCCGCACCGCCGATTTTCTGACGGGCGACGGTCATTTCCTCCAGGGATAGGCTTTTCAGGCAGCCCTGCATGGAAAACAGGCAGGTGAGCAGCAAATCACGCTTGGCTTCTGCCACCAGGCCGGGAAAACGCTTCTGGAAATAGGCCAGCCGCTGCGTCTTAGCATCCAGCCCCTGGAGGCGGCGCAGAGAATAGGGCTTGTGCATGGCACTGCCCGGAGTCTGCCGGTAGGCGTACATGCAGGCATCGGAATGGGCAAGCCTTTTGGCGTTGCCGATGACCCGGTAGGTGAAAAACTCGTCGTCAATGAGGTTTCCCTCCGGGAAGCGGATATCACCAATGGTTTCCGCCCGGTAGAGCTTGTTGGGGGGTGTCTGGCGGAACATTTCGTCCCGGATGTGCAGCCGGAGAGCTTCCTGGGTATCGCAGACAAGGACGTTCGCCCCGGTTCCGTCGGTCATAGGAAGATCGTCAGAATCCGTTTCGCCGATGACGCACTCGGCAATGCCCACGTCCTCCGTCATCAGGCCGGAAAGATAATGATAAAAATTGGGGTGAAGGTAATCGTCGCTGTCCACGAAGCCGATGAGGCTCCCTTTCGCTTCGTCCAAGGCGGTGTTCCGAGCCGCGCCGGCACCGGCGTTGGCCTTGTGGATCACCCGGATCCGGCTGTCCCGGCCTGCCCACCGGTCGCAGATGGCACCGCTTGCATCCGGGGAGCCGTCGTCCACCAGAAGAATTTCCAGGTTTTCATAGGTCTGGCCGGTGATGGAGGTCAGACACCGATCCAGGTATTTTTCCACCCGGTAAACCGGAACAATGACCGTAATCAGGGGAGGATTTTCCATATTTTCTCCTTCTTAATGCTGCTGCTCCCGCTGGAATAGAGCCACATAGGCTCCGTAGGCCAGGCGGAAGCTCCAGGGGGCATAGCAGATCATCGCCGCGAGGATGCGATTCCGGGCAGACAGGAGCGAAAAGCTCTCCTTTTCGGCCAGGAGCATCTGCCGCACCCGATGGCGAAATTCCGCATATTCCCCTCGCCTGGGGTGTACGTCCAGCTGGGCATAGTTGAAAAGAAGATTGCGAAGCAACGCCTGCCGGCACATATCCCGCATTTCCGGGGCGCACCGCTCCAGAAGCAGCCGCCGAACCCGGATGGGGTCAAAAATATAGGCTTCGGAAATGCCCTTGCAGGAGGCGGAATCTCTGCGCAGAAGGTAGTGATAGGGGCAGATTCCCTCGAAAACCGCCGCTTTCGCCCGGTCAAAGAGGTAATAATTCATTAAGAGATCTTCGTTGTAGCGGATGTCTCGTGGCATCCAAGCGGATAAGCCCTCAAAAAGCTCCCGGCGGTACAGCTTGGTGCAAAGGCTCAGGCTGACCTCCCGGTTGTCAAGCAGCTCCCAAAGCCCGGCGGCGTGATCCTGGGTACGAAGCTTTCCCGATTGGTGGACATATTCGATTCTTCCGTCCGGGAAATGAATCTGGTGGCCGCAATGGGAAATGTCCGCGCCGGTATTTTTCGCGTTTTCCAGGAGCCGGGCGTACATCGTCGGCTCCACCCAGTCGTCCCCGTCCATAAAGCCAATCCAGTCCCCCGTGGCTGCCGCCGCGCCGGTAAGTCTTGCGGAGGTCACGCCGCCGTTTTCCTGGAAAATTCCCCGGATGTTGGGGTGCTTCTCCATGTACTCCCGGATGATCTGGGCCGTTTCGTCCCGGGAACCGTCGTCCACAACGACGATCTCCAGCTCCGGGTAGGTCTGCGCCAGGAGGCTGTCGAGGCTCGCTCCCAGGTAGGGAGCCAAATTGTAGGCGGGGACAACCACGGAAATCCGTTCCATGCTACGCTCCTTCTGCCCGGTAGACCCGGACATAGTTTTCCGCCATGTGGGCGGCGGAGAAGGTTTCACTCTGCGCCTTGGCAGCCCGACCCAGCCGTGCCCGCAGAGCTTCGTCTTCCAGAAGCTCACACGCCGCCTGGGCGACGCTTTCCGGGGCGCAGTCCGTCAGGATGGCACTTTCGCCGTCTTCCAGCATGTCCGGCACGCCGCCGACCTTGCTTGCGACGATGGGAAGGCCGGTACCCATGGCTTCGATCAGGGTCATGGGCATCCCCTCATAGAGTGAGGGCAGCAGGAAGAGGTCGGAATTTTGCAGATAGGGGTAGACGTTACTCTGGCTGCCCAGAAAGACCACGCTGTCGGAAATGCCTAAAGTTTTTGCCAGAGCCTGGGTGGGCTCCAGAAGCTCCCCGTCCCCCAGCAGGTTCAGCCGGGTATGGGGGTGCTTTTTATGAATCAACGAGAAAGCCCGAAGGAGGCCATCGTGATTTTTTTGTTCGTTAAACCGGCCGATATGGGTAAGAGCCGCCGGATTTTGCAGATCATAGCTCTGCTTTTCCCGGCACCGGGACAAATCGATGCCGTTATAGATGACGGGGATTTTTGCAGGCGGCAGGCCGTAGAAGGCGGCGATGCTCTTTTGCACCTCCGGGCTCAGGGCCACGGGAGTGGACCAGCCGTGAGAAAAATAGAAGCCGTTGATAATCTTCTGCGCCCGCCCCTCGGCCTCCTTGTCCGCCACATTGTGGACGGTATGGACACACCGGGGAACGCCTGCCAGCTTTACCGCCGCCACGGCGTACTTGATCGCATCCAGGTGGGTGTGAACCACGTCCGGCTTTTCCGCCAGCATGATTCTTTTCAGCTTGCCGACCATGGATACGTCCAACCCCAGCTTTTTATCCAGGTAGCGGATGTTCACCCCGGCCGCTTCCATCCGCCGGGAAATGGGCGTATGCTGGCCGTAAAGGCTCACCACCACCACCTGATGACCCAGAGCCGCCAGGGCGTAGGTAAGATTTTCGCACATGGTCTCCGCCCCGCCGAAGCAGAAATAGGGAATCACCTGCATGATTTTCATAAAGACTCCTTATCGATAGGCGGACGCAATGGCTCGCTTGTAGGCTTCCCCGTCGTTGAGAGAATCGAATGTTTTCCGGGCGTTTTCCGCCAAAAGCCGCCGGTGCTCCGGCTGGGTGAAGATTTTCAAGAGGTCTTCTGCCATCTGCTCATCGTCCTCCGTCAGGTAGCCGCTGACACCGTCGGTGAGCAGATCCTTCATGCCGTCTGAAGGCGTGCTGACCACCGGGGTACCCAGAGCCATAGCTTCCAAAGCGCACATGGGGGTACCCTCCCACCGGGAGGTGAGAATCATGGCTTTGCTATCCGCCACCATTCTGATGGGGTTGGGCTGGAAGCCCAGGAAACGCACCGTGTCTTCCAGCTTCAGCTCCTGACGCAGGGTCTTCAGCTCGTCTTCCAGCTCGCCGGTGCCTACAATGGCCACGCGCAAATCTGGCTTATCTTGCTTCAGTCGGGCGCACAGCCGCAGAAGCCGCTGGGGGTTCTTCTGGTAGGTCAGGCGGCCTACATAGATCAGGTCATAGTCATAGGTGTTGGTGTCCTGAGAGAGCTTGGCGTAGATTTCGTCGGTATCGATCACATTATAGAGAACACTGCTCTTTCCCGCAAACAGCTTATGAAAGGCGTAGCCCTCAAAGGAGCTTTGGGACACCCAAAAAATGTGCTTCGCCCGGAAGCCCGCCAGCAGATAGCCAACGGTTTTCGCAGACAGGCCACGGGCATCGTAGGCATTATTGTGGATGTGGGAAACCAGGGGGATTTTCCCGCAGCACAGGGCGGAAAAGAAGCCGGCACGCATATCATGGGCGTGAATCAGGTCTGGCTTCTGCTCCCGGATGACCCGGCTCAGCTCGGAAACGCTCATGGTTTTCATGGGAAGGTAGGTAACACCCTGACCCTCCAGCATCCCGCAGACGATGTCGCTTTCCGGGCTGCAATAGACCATGTCGATTTCGCCCGCAAAGGCGTGGATGATCTGGCAGACCACCTTCTCCGCGCCGGAATAGATCCGGGAGTTCAGAACGTGCATCACTTTCATAACTGTCCCTCTTTTTCCAGAAGCGCAGCGGCCTCGCCCATGTTAAGGCTCATCATTCCGTAGGTCTTTTGCAGCCGGGTGAAGTAGGCAAAGATTTCCTCCAGCTGCCGCAAATGAGCCTGGGTGTCCACGCCGATGTTGTGGGGGTGCCACCACAGATGGAAGGTCAGGCCGTTCTTCGCCGCGTGGAGCATTTGCGCCTTGATTCTGCGAAGCTTCAGCCCCTCTAAAAAGGCAAGTGGACGCAAAATGGGCTTGTACATCCTAGAGCCGGTCAGATTCCAGATGCCCCCCTCGTTTTTGGGGGTGTAGCCCCCCTGACCGGTCAGGGGCAGGTACACGTCCAGCAGGCGCAGAGCGCGAAGGAGGGGACGGAAGCGGATTTTTTTGTGAATCCAGTCGTTTTCTTCGTCCCGGTAGGCGGTGAAGCCCGCCTGACGGAGAACCCGGGTGTATTTCGGCTCGCACTGGTTCCGGGGCAAAATCACGGAGGTCAGGTGGAAGCCTTTATCGTTGCCAATGGCCTTTGCCGCCGCCATGTCCTGGGCGAACTGGGTCGGGGTCTGACCCGGCTCCCGGCAATAATAGTGGCTGAAGGTGTGGCTTCCCACCTCCTGACCCGGAGTTTGGGCGATGGTCTGAAGCAAAGACGGGGCAAAGAAGCAAGGGGCTTCCTTCTCGTCCTCCCCTACCCCCGCAAGATAGTCATAGGGGGCAATTTTCGGATTGCGGTAGGTTGGCTTTTCGGCGGGGCAGAATTTTATAAGCTCTGCCTTGGATTCCGCGAACAGAAAGCCCACCGCCGCCCAGGTGGCGTGAATGCCGTACTTCTGAAAAAGTGCCAGAAGCTGGGGGATGGCTCTCCGGCCTCCCAGCACATGATCCTGATAGGTTTCCAGCGGACACACGTCCAGCATGCCCCAGAACAGCTCAAAATCCAGAGATACGATCAGCGTTCCCGGCATGTCATCGCCCCCCTTCCCCGAAGTAAATTTTTCTCATCTGTGCGTGGACGGTTTTCTCGTCGAAAAGCTCTGCCCGGATCTGGGCAGCTTGCCCCAGCCGCTTCCGGAAGGCAGGGTCGGCGTACAGACGCAGAATGGCCTGGCTCAGAGCCTCAGGAGTATTTTCGCAGAACAGGCCGGAAACGCCGTCCTCGATCAGGTCGGTATTGCCCCGGATTCTGGTGCAGACGATGGGCATACCGCTGCTCATGGCCTCCATCAGAGCCACGGACAGTCCCTCCCGGAAGGACATGAAGGCGAACAGGTCGCAGCTACGGTACAGCTCCGGCGCGTCCGACCGATAGCCCAGGAAATGGACGTGGTCGGAAATGCCCAGCTCCTTCGCGCTGGCCTCCAAGGACGGCCACATTTCCCCCCGACCTACGATCAGGTAGTGGATTCGGGCAAATTCCGGCTTGTCTTTCAGGGCGGCCAGAGCCCGCAGGACGGTAATATGATTTTTATTGGCGGTCATTTCCGCCACGGTGAGCATCAGAAAATCTTCCTCGGAAAAGCCCAGGGACTGCCGCTTGGCTGCCACGTCCAGGGACAGATTCCGGAATTTTCCCGTGGGAATGCCCACCCCGGGGACGTATTCAATACGCTTGGCCGGAAGACGCTTTTTAGCCCGGGCGTAGTCCTCCCGGTTAATGGTAATGAGCACGTCCGTCACCGGAGCCAGCAGCCGCTCCGGCGGGTAGAACAGCAGCCAGTTTTTCAGCGGCGCGCCGGTAAAAAAGTGAAAGCCATGGGCGGTATAGATCACACGGGTGCCATGCTTTCTGGCGTCCCTGGCGGCAAGGCGGGCGATCAAGGCCCCCACCGGAGTGTGGCAGTGGATGATGTCGTAGCACTCCGAATCGATGATTTTTTTCAGCATCCGATAGGCGGTGACATTTTTCGGCTTCCAGGGCAGCCGCTCAAAGGGAATATCGTAAAAGTGGTCGCAGTAAGGAATCCGGCAATCCGCCGGGTCTTCATAGTCGTTCCGGGAGGCCACCGCCGTTTCCCAGCCCGCGTCCTGGAACATTTTCAGGTATGGCAGATGGAACTGCATGATGTGGGTTTTCACCACCGTGGCAACAAACAGCACCTTTTTCATCCGGCTTCCCTCCCGTTCTGACCCCGCCGCCTTTTCCGGCGGAAAATGGTCACAATCCCGGTTATATTGTACACCTTTTTCCGATAAAATGCAACCCTGAGAAAAAGTGCCTGAGCGGAAATGCTCAGGCACCAAATGATTCAGATCAAAACCTTCCGCCTGCGGATGCGCAGAAGCTCAAAAATGCCGATGACGGCACCGCCAGACCATCGGGGAAGCCACAGGTTCGGGGTCAGCAGCACCAGAGCCGCCACCGCCGCGAATATCAGGGTGTAGGAAAGCCACAGCTTCACCGGGAAGGGATAGTCCTTCCTCCCCAGAAGAAACCGGCAATAGCCATAGTGAAGAGCCAGCTGAACCCCGTGGGAGATCAGAGTGGCCACAGCCGCCCCGGCCATGCCGATTTTCAGGATGAACAGGTAATTGAGTACCACGTTCACCAGCGAAGAGGCGATGGTAACTCCCGCCGTCACCTTGGGCTTTTTGTGGTAATACTCAAAATTCACCGGGAAGGTACACAGGAAATTCAGATAGTACCCGGCCACAAACAGCGGGATGAGCTTGGTGGCATCCCAGTAGGCACTCGGCACATACACATGGTACACCTCCGGTGCCAGCAGGAGGAAGCCGCAGGAAAGCACCGTGAAAACCTCCAGAAAATTCCGGGATTTGCCCAGCACCGCATCCAGCTTCCCCTGCTTGAATTCGTCGAAAAAGAAGGGACACCAGGTGTTATTCAGGGCGGTGAACAGGACGAACAGGAAGTTGCTCAGGGTCAGGGCGCTGCTGTAGTGACCCACGGTTGCCAAATCCACCATATGCTGGAGCATCAGCTGATCGCTCTGGCCTAAAATCAGGTCTGTCAGATTGTGAAAAACCGCCGGAACCGCCAAAAATACGCAGAATTTCCAATAATCCTTCCGATAAACAGTCCTTCCCCGAAGAAGGATCCAGGCGCAGATGGGAAGTCCCAGAACGCCATAGGCGGCGGCATTGGCAACCACCCGGCCATAGTACCGGATGTCCGGCGGCAGACGAAGCACCAGCACCACCGCCAGAAGCAAGGGGACAATGGAAACCGTCAGCGACAGCAGCAGATTCCATCCCGCCCGGTACTCATAGACATTCTTGATGTGCAGGAAATTGACGCAGAAGGTGCCGAAGGCCTGAAGCAGCATCAGGCACACCAGTGCCCTGTCCAGCTGTAGAATTCTCGCGATCGGGGACAGGAAAATCAGCACGAATCCGGCGCAGACCGAAAAGGTCAGCACCGACAGACCCATGGCCGCGGACTGATACCGCTTCTGTTCTTCCTCCGGGTACTCTACCCTGGCGTTGACCAGGGTGGCCTGGGTTTGCAGGGTGAACACCACCGTCAGGATGCTGACCCAGATGTTGTAGATTTTCAGAGCACCGTAGCCGCTGTCCCCCAGAAGCCGGGAGAACAGGGGGCCGGTGATGATGGAAATTCCGTTCAGGAGCACCGTGCTGAAAATATTAAAAAAAGCAACGCGATTTCGTTTTTTCATGGTGATTTCCTATCTACCCCGGTGCAGCAGCGGGCGGACAAGGCGGTACAGCCCCAGTACCAGAAGCAAATCCGTCACCCGCTCCCGGAAGGAAAAGTCCGGGGCGGTCAGGAAAAAGCCGGTGTGCCGCGCCAGCTCCCGGCGAGCCTGCCGGTACTGAGCCTGGTACTTTTTCCGGGCAGTGCCCTCCGACTGAGACAGAAGCAGCAGAATATGAGCCAGGGAGTGAACCCGGAGGAACCGGGCAGATTCGGCGATTTCCGGGTAATTTTGTTGAATATAGGGATAAATCTCCGCCGTATTCTGAGAATAGTGGAAGGTTTTGTCCGTAATTTCCACGGTTTGGGTGATGCTCCCCTGCCGGTGAAAATAGTAGTACATCGGTTTCGAACACAGTGCCACCCGCTCCGCCTTCAGGGCAAGGCGGTAGGTCACGGGCATATCCTCGCAGACCCGACCTTCGGGGTAGCGCAGCCCCTCCAGCAGCTCCCGGCGGTACAGCTTATCGCAGGCACTGGAGTCGCAGCCGTCGTAGCGGAAGATTTTGCCCGCAAAGGCCACGCCGGAAAGGCACCCATCGTTTTTCGGGCACAGGCCGATCTTCCGCTCGCCGGTTTTCTCCCGGACGTCATAACGGCCGCCGCAGGCAAGCTGGGCGTCCCATTTTTCGATGGCTCCCAGAAGGGTCTCGTACATTTCCGGGGCGATCCAGTCGTCGCTGTCCACGAAGCCGATATAGTCTCCGACTGCGGCATCCAGGCCGGCGTTCCGGGCGGAGCTGAGGCCGCCGTTTTCCTTGTGGATGACACGGATTCTGGAATCCATTTCCGCATATTCGTCGCAGATTTTGCCGCAATTGTCCGGAGAGCCGTCGTCCACCAGGATGATTTCCAGATTTTTGTAGGTCTGACCACGAATGGAATCCAGGCACCGGGGCAGGAAGGCCTCCACCCGATAAACCGGTACGATGACGCTGATAAGAGGGTTCATGTTACGCTCCTTCGGACAGCTGCCGGTAGATGGCAAGCAGGGTCTCCAGATTGGTTTTCGGGTCGTGGGTCACCTGGGCATGGGCACGGGCCTTTTCTCCCAGGTCGGCGGCTCGGTCTTCCAGAGCGAACACCCGGCAGATGCCCTCAGCCAGTGCTTCCGGGGACACAGGCGGACAGAGAACGCCCTCCTCCGGGTCTAAAATGCTGGCCACGCCGCCCACATTTGCCGCCACGCAGGGCGTTCCCAGGAGCATGGCTTCTCCCAGGGAATTGGGGGAATTTTCCATGGTGGAGGGCAGGACGAACACGTTGGCCTTCCGGTAATTTTCCTTCATCTGCTGGGCGGAAAGAGGGCCAAGGCAGGTGATTTTATCCGTTAAATGACTCTTTTTCGCAAGCTTTGCAAGATATTTTTCGTAGCCGTTCTGACGAAGGCCGGAAGTTAAAAAGGAGCGGCCGCAGACGCGGATTTTGGCATCCGGGTACTGCTTCAATATCTCCGGCATGGCCTCCAGGAGAAGGTGGAAGCCCTTGATGGGATAGGCGCAGCTGGAGGCAAAAATGCTGTGCTTTTCGCAGGTCTCATAAGACCACCGACCCTCGTAGAAGGGCTTTCGCAGAGTCTCATTGCAGAAATGATAGGTTAAATTGGGATTGATTTCCAGGGCGGTTTTCCGATCCCAGTCCGTGCGGCCAATGACATGGCGCAGTGTTTGCAGAGCCTGGATTTCCAGCTCTCCCCGCTGAGCATGGACGTGCTGCTGGTTGGCGATACTGTCTCCGCGGAGAAAATCCCGGAGGGTCTGGGGGGACAGGGCGGAGTTTGGCAGACCGTCGGTAAAATGGGGGGCAATCCGGCAGCAAAGACCCTGAATGCTGGCAACCGTTCGATCCAGCATTCCCGCCTGCGCGGCGGCGTTCACCATGGCCAGGGCGTGGTGATACTCCACCCCCCAGATGTGGATCACCTCCGGCCGATAGGCTTCCAATTCTTTTTGGAAGGCCTCCGCAAGCTCCGGGCGATAAATGTGAGCCGGGGTCTCCGGCACCGGGGCATAGCTGCACTCCTCGTCCAGTTGACCCGGCTCTCCGCCGCCCCGGTACAAAATCCGCAGGGTCACATCCTGCTGGCGCAGATCGGACAGCACATGATCCACCCAGTTCACCTCGCCCGCTTTCTTGCCGGTGAGGGCCGTCCGGATGAGGCCGGGAGCGTTATTGCACAGCCAGAGCAGCTTCATGGATTTTTCTCCTTTTTGACGCTTTTCCCGCCGGAAAGGGCCTCTTTCCAGGCATATACGCGGCGAATGGCGGCATAATAGGCACCGCTGTATTTGGGATCCTTGGATAGCTTCACACGGAGCTTCTGGAAGGTCAGAGCCATTAAGATGGCGTACTTCCGCTGCTCCCATTTGGGCATGTAGGTGTCCATCAGCCGCTGCTGATCCGCCGCGTTGCGGGCTTTATGCTTCTCGCTGGCACTCTCCCCCGCCCCCTGGTAATTGGCGATGACCCGGTCGAGATACACCGGGGTGACGTTCTTTCCGCAGACCAGATACCAGAGCATTTCCCGGTCGGCCAGGATTTTGTAGCTTAAATCGTAGGGGTGCTCGGCGAAAATGTCCGCCCGGTAGACGGTGGCCTGGTGGCAGATCATGGTGCGGTAGCAGCTCATCCGGGTGAACCGCTTGGGATATGCCCGCACCTGGCCGGTCTGGCGGTCGAAGCAGCTGCCGTAATACAGCGGTGCCCGGGTACGCTCGATGGTGGGGGCAATGTCCGCCAGCACCCGGTTGTCGTAGAGCCAGTCTCCGGCGTTCATGAAGATCAGGTAATCGCCGGTGGCTTCCTGAACCGCCTGATTCATGGCATCGTAAATGCCGGTGTCCTTTTTTTGCTCCAGGTGAATCCGCTCGTCGGAAGGAATCTTTTCCACGGAGCCGTCTGTGGAAAAGCCGTCCTTCACGATGATCTCAAAGTTTTCGTAGGTCTGAAGCAGAGTGTCTGAGACTGTGGCAATCAAGTCTTCCCCGGCGTTCAGGCACACCGTAATGATACTGAAGCGAATCATTTCCCACACTCCTGTAGGTAATCCATATGGGCTTTGGCCATATTTTCAAGGGTGTAATTCTGGATTTTTTTCAGGGAAATCCGACCCATAGCAGACATATCTGAGGAAAGAAGCTCCCGCAGGCGATAAGCCAGGGCGTTCTCGTCCGCCACGGGGACGAGATAGCCGTTGACCCCGTTTTCCACCAGCTCCATGCCGGCCACGCACCGGTCGGTGGTGACCACCGGCAGGCCGTAGGCCATGGCCTCGTTGATGACAAGACCCCAGATGTCCTCCCGGGTGGGAAGGACAAAGGCATCCGCCGCCTTGTAGTATTCCGCCAGCTCCGCCTTGGGCTTGAAGCCCACAAAATGGACGTTCGTAAGACCCAGCGTTTCCCGCAGCGCCGTATATTCGGGCGTTGCCTCGCCGCCGACAAAATAAATGCCCACGGTTTTGTCCAATTGGGCCGCGGCCTTCAGAAGCACGTCAAAGCCCTTTCTGGGGATGAACTGACCGATGGCAAGAAGCATTTTGGCTTCCCCAATACCCAGCTTTTGCCGGATTTCCAGTTTTTCCGACTGGGGCACCACATCGGGCAGAATCTCCGCCTGGTAGAAGGAGGAAAAGGGGTATTCCCGGATGTTTTCCGGCTTCGCGCCATAGTGAATCAGGTAGCGGGTGGTCTCCTTGCCGGTGCTGAGCCAGCGATCCGCAAGGCGCACCAAAAACCGCTTACAGGCAAATTTCAGTTTGCCGTCCGGACGGATGAGACCGCCATCCACCTCCATGGTGAAGGGGATGCCCCGCAGGCGCATGGAGAGCATGGCAAGAATGGCCGTGGGGGAGGAATAGCCGCCGACGAAAATGGCGTCATACTTCCCTTTTTTCAGCCATTTGCAGACATCGAAGCAAAGCTGCTTGCCCCCTACCGTGCAGGTGGTTTTCAGCTGGACGGAGCGGAAGCCCCCCTGCCCCGGCTCGAACCACTTGGCATCCCGGTGGGACACGTCCGCACAGGGGCGGGAATAGAGTACCGTCACCTGAGCGGTCTTGCCCAGCTCGTCGAAAAACCGAACCCGGTATGGCGAGGCATAGGTGGTCAAAAACAGGATCCGCTTCATGGTTCCTCCCCAAAGTCGATTTCTACGATCTGATGGCGGTTTTCCCGGCTGTCCTCCGGGGGCAGGGTCATATAATCGCCATACATGGAGCGAAGATACCCGTCATAGTCCCCGGGGCCCGGGAAGGTCTCCCCCTCGAAGGTGTAGGAGGCCAGATTTTCCAGCCACTCCCGGCGAAAATACCTGGTGGTGCTTCCCGGGTACTGCTGCTGCACCGTCTGGGATTCCGGATAGGATTCCGCAAGGGCATCATAGCCCTTGGCCAGGTCACGCTGGCTGACAAACAGGGCTTTGAGCTGGTAGTACAGATACCCAAGCCGCTTTTTCCAGAGGAAGCGGCCGTTTTCCATCCAGGGTCGGTAGCCGGATTTCATCAGCTTCGTCCGGTAGATGGAGCGTAGGCGGCGATCCAGCTTCTTCCGCTCGGCTTCCGTTTCCGGGGCGTTGTCGCAGGGAAAAATGTCCACATAGAAGCCGTTTTCCTTGAGACGGCGGGTTTTCTTGTCCTCTAAATAGACGGTTCCCCGCTTCATGACCTTGCCGAAGGGCAGGCCGTAGTTTGGCTCCGAGTACCAGTTCTGGAAAAAGAACTCCGGCTTCAGCTTTTCCGGGGCGATCCGGCAGAATTTCTCATAATCCGGCCGGAGCATACTCATGTCCATGTCGTCGTCCCAGGGAATAAAGCCCTGATGGCGCACCGCCCCCAGGAAGGTGCCGTGGGCAATAAAATAATGGATATCGTTTTCCTCGCAGACCCGCTTGATCTCCCGGGCAATTTCCAGTTGGGTCAGTTGAACCCGGCGCAGGGTTTTGGGATCCATCAGCCTTCCTCCTTTGTGCGTTTTGGCAGCACCTGCTCGGTAAAAGCCATGCAGGGAAACAGCCAGAAGAACAGATCGGCCACTAGATTCTGGGTATTGAAGGACAGGAACAGAATCCCCAGCAGAATCAGATTTCCGATGATTCTGCGGTTTCTGTCCCAGAGCATTTTCACCCACACCGCCACGCTCAGGCCGCCGCCAAAGACACCCGTGGCCGCGAAAAGCACCAGAGTGGAGGTGGTATTGTGATTGGTGCCGTGGAGCACCGGATGGAATTTTGCCCCCAGAAGGGGGTGCTGGGCGAAAAAGCGTAGATCCGTAAAATAGGCGTTGATCCGGTCAACCAACGATTCGGAATCCGTGGTCAGCCGGGTAACGATGTCGCCGAACTCAAAGAGGATGCTGTTGCCATAAAGAATCCGCTTGGTTTTCAGCAGATACAGGACAATCAGCACCACCGCCGTAAGACCCGCCAGAAGTACCGCCAGGGTGCGTCTTCCCTGCTTCGTCCGGTGGTAGCCCTTGTCGAAGAACAGAAAGGCGGCAAACACCACCAGCTCGATCATGCCGGGGACAGAGAAGGTACTGACCATGGTCAGGGTCAGCACGGCACTGATGAGCCAGGTCTTCCAGGGCTTGTCCCAATTGGCCGTATAATGGTTCAGGTACAGCCCCAGGATCAGGAAATACTGATAGACACCCGGCTCCCGGAACAGGCCGAAATTCCGGTGCCAGTAGGGCTCCGTACCCGTAAAGCACAGGCCGAAGTCGTAGAACCACATACCCGCCGGATTAATCCAGATTTTCGGCTTGAACACGTCCCCCCAGACCAGATGCCGCAGGCCGTAGGTAGCCAGCAGCGAATAGACCGAAAGCGCCGCAAGGATCAGAAGATAGGCTCTGGCCACCCGGCGGCTATCCGTGAAATAGGTCAGGAACACCGCGAACACCGGACACACGGCGATGCTCAGATACATCATCTGCCAGTCCCGTTTCAGGATCATGACAAGCAGGTACAGACCCAGAGGCACCGCCATCAAAAGCATCCGTTTATCTGTAAGGATTTCCCGAAGGCAGTTCCGGTTCACGATCAGAAAGACCAGCCCCGTCAGTACCATTACCGCCAGCATGGCAAGCTGAGAGGGATAAAAGCCCAGGCGCAAGGAGGAAATCAGGGTGTCCCGGGTCAGAAGCAGCAGGGCAAAAAGCGTCACCCCGAAGGCGGCTGGCCAGAATCGGCTCTTGGGAAAGGGGTATTGATTCATCGGTTTTTCCCTCCTGTCAGTTCCAGAATCGCGTCCCGCAGGTGCGCCGATCCCCTGGGTACGGCAATGCCGCCGTAAGCCTTCGCCACCTCCTCGCAGGCGGTGTCCTGATAGACAACCGTCTTCGTGCCGCAGCAGCAGGCCTCCAGCACGGTCATGCCGAAGGTCTCCTCGGTGCTGGGGCAGACGAATACGTCCGCAGCGGTGTAGGCCTGCGCCAATTGCCGGACATTGTCCGTTCTGGGAAGACCCAGAATTTCCGCCGGAAGGGCGGCCAGCTGCTTTTCATTCAGACCGATGAGGACAATTTGGTATTCCTCACTCAGAAGTCTGGAAAGCTCCAGGAAATCCTTCAGACCCTTCCGCGCCTCCCAGACGCTGGCAACGCCCAGAATGATTATCTTGTTTTCCAGCTGGTATTTCTCCCGGAAATCTCCGGGCGTTGGCCTAAAAATGGACTTGTCCACCTGATTGTAGATAACCTCTATGGGGTAGTCCTTCAGAAAGCTCTCCTTCACCCGACCCTCCAGCCAGCGAGAAGGCACGGTCAGGGTCAGGTTGGGAATGCCCGTAAAGAGGGCGCGCTTGCGAAGGTAGTTTTTCCGGCTGTTGTCCGCGAGGATGCTGTCGGGATAAGTGCCCTTCTGAGGGCAGTCATGGCAGCCGGTTTTCCACTTTTCGCAGCCCACATAGTCAAAATAGGCACAGTGGCCGGTGAAGGCCCAGCAGTCGTGGAGTGTCCAGTGAATTTCCTTCCCGCAGGCGCGCAGGTAGGAAAACAGCTCCCCCACATGCAGATAATAGCCGTGCAGGTTGTGAAGCCAGATTACGTCCGGGTCGTACTCCCGCACCCAGCGAAGAAATTTCCTTGTCGCCTGCCGGGAGCCGAAGCCGGCGTTGTCTAAGACGCGGCTTTCCAGGCCGTGGATTTGGTTATCCAGATTGGAGCCGATGCGCACCGTGGTCACATCGTCGCAGTTGGCAGCCATTCTTCCGTAGGCGAGCACGCAGGTATGCCCCTGGGCGCTCAAAGCCCGGCACTGATCTGCCGCGATCCGGCCGGTGCTGCCGTAGCCTGCCGTTACGTTGAGAAACAGATATCTCACGTCCTCGCCTCCTTGCTTCAAAACTTCCGCCAGACCATTTTGTCCACCACGCCGGTGTAGGACTGGATGATTCTGACCACCTTATCGGACACGTTCTCGTCCCGGTAGTCGGGGACGGGAATGCCATAGTCGCCGTTTTTGTTCATTTCCACCGCCACGTCCACCGCCTGAAGAAGACCCTTTTCGTCGATGCCGGAGAGGATAAAGCAGCCCTTGTCCAGAGCCTCCGGCCGCTCGGTGGAGGTGCGGATGCACACCGCCGGGAAGGGGCGGCCGATGGAAGTAAAGAAGCTGGATTCCTCCGGCAGGGTGCCGGAATCGGACACCACACAGAAGGCGTTCATTTGCAGGCAGTTGTAGTCGTGAAAGCCCAAAGGCTCGTGCTGAATCACCCGCTTGTCAAGGACAAAGCCGCTTTGCGCCAGCCGCTTTTTCGAGCGGGGATGGCAGGAATAGAGAATGGGCATGTCGTATTTTTCCGCCATGGCGTTGATTGCCGTAAAGAGGGACAGGAAATTTTTCTCGGTGTCGATGTTTTCCTCCCGGTGGGCAGACAGAAGAATGTACTTGCCCCTCTCAAGACCCAGGCGGGCATGAATGTCGGAAGCTTCGATTTTGGGTAAATTCCGGTGGAGCACCTCGGCCATGGGAGAGCCGGTGACGTAGGTGCGCTCTCTGGGCAGGCCTGTGTCCGCCAGATACCGGCGGGCGTGCTCGGAATAGGCCATGTTCACGTCGGAAATGATGTCCACAATCCGCCGGTTGGTTTCCTCCGGCAGGCACTCGTCCTTGCAGCGGTTCCCCGCCTCCATGTGGAAAATGGGGATGTGCAGCCGCTTGGCTCCGATGACGGACAGGCAGGAATTGGTATCTCCCAGCACCAGCACCGCGTCGGGCTTCAGATGCGCCATCAGCTGATAGGACTCAGAAATGATGTTGCCCATGGTCTGCCCCAGGTTCGCGCCCACGGCATTCAGGTACACCTCCGGGTCGGCAAGCTCCAGATCATGGAAGAATACGCCGTTCAGGTTATAGTCGTAGTTCTGCCCCGTATGCGCCAGAATCACGTCGAAGTATTTCCGGGTTTTGTTGATGACCGCCGCCAGCCGAATGATCTCCGGCCGGGTGCCGACAATGATCAAAAGCTTTAATTTTCCGTTATTCTGAAAGGAAACGCTGGAATAATCCGCCATAGTTTCTCCTTTATACCGGTTCAAAGAAGGTGTCAGGTTTTTCCGGATCGAAGCACTCGTTTGCCCACATGAAGGTCACGAGGTCTTCCGTTTCGGACAGATTTGTGATGCTGTGGGTATAGCCCGGGAGCATGTGTACCGCCTGGATTTCTTCCCCGGAAACCGCAAAATTCAGCACCTCATCGGTTCCGATTTTCCGCTGCTGGATCAGACCCCGGCCGGAAACCACGATGAAAAATTCCCACTTGGTGTTGTGCCAGTGCTGACCCTTGGTAACGCCGGGTCGGGAAATGTTCACGCTGAACTGGCCGCAGTTTTCGGTTTTCAGCAGCTCCGTGAAGCTGCCCCGGACATCTACGTTGGTTTTCGGGGTAAAAACTGCCTTCTCTGCGGGCAGATAGGACAGATAAGTGGAGTAGAGCTTCTTGGCAAAGCTGCCTGCCGGGATTTCCGGCATTTTCAGGGTCTGGGGCTGTGCCTGGAAAGCATCCAGAAGTGCCACGATTTCCCCCAGAGTGACGCTGTGGGTCACGGGAGCCGCGCAGAATCTGCCGTCCTCCCGGAACACCGGACGCAGGCCGTCAAAATCACAGCGGTGAGCCTTCCCTTCCAGGGCGTCCAGCATTTCCGCCACCAGATCATCGATGTACAGCATTTCCAGCCGGACAGCGGGGTCGCTGACCTGGATGGACAGGTCGTGGGCGTAGTTATAGCAGAAGGTAGCCACCACGCTGTTGTAGTTAGGACGGCACCATTTGCCAAAGAGATTGGGGAACCGGTACACCAGCACCCTTGCCCCGGTTTCCTGGGCATAGCGGAAGAACAAGTCCTCCCCTGCCTTCTTGGACTTGCCGTAGTCCCCTTCCGCGTAACGGCCAATGAGGGTGGCCTGAATGGAGGAAGAGAGCATCACCGGGCAGGTGTTGTGATATTTTTTCAGGGTACCCAGCAGCGTGGAGGCGAAGCCAAGGTTTCCCGCCATGAATTCTTCCGCGTTCTGGGGCCGGTTCACCCCGGCAAGATTGAAAACAAAGTCCGCGTTTTGGCAGCCTTCCTCCAAAGCTTCCGCGGGAGAATCCTTGTCGTAAAGGTAGAGGTTGTCAACCGAAAGGTTGGGTCTCGTTCTGTCCGTGCCGTTTCGCAGGCAGCGAAGAGCTGCGGTGAGATTTTTTCCCACGAATCCGGCGGCACCGGTAATCAGGATGTTCATAGCGGCTACCCCCTCAGCCCTTTTCCCGGAGGGAAGCCAGCTCCTCCCGGATGTAGGCAAGGGACAGAAGCTTTCCCTTCACCTGCTCCACGTCCAGCAGCTGGGTGTTGTTGGAGTTGAACTCGGTGAGCACATTCCGCTGGGCATCGCCCACCCGGAAATATTTGTCGTAATTCAGATCCCGCTTGTCAGACGGCACCCGGTAGAAATTCCCCAGGTCGATGGCGTGGGCGCACTCCTCGTTGGTAAGGAGTGTTTCGTACATTTTTTCGCCGTGGCGGATGCCGATGACCTTGATTTCGTGGCCGGGATGGAACAGCTCCGTCACCGCTTGAGCCAGCACCCGGATGGTACAGGCGGGAGCCTTCTGCACCAGGATATCGCCGCTGGTGCCGTTTCGGAAGGCGAAAAGCACCAGGTCGACGGCCTCCTCCAGGGACATGATGAATCGGGTCATGTCCGGCTCGGTGATGGTAATGGGGCTGCCGGACTTGATCTGTTCAATCCACAAGGGGATCACGCTTCCCCGGGAGCACATGACGTTGCCGTAGCGGGTGCAGCAGATTTTGGTGTCCTCCGGGTCAACCGTCCGGGATTTGGCCACGATGACCTTCTCCATCATGGCCTTGGAGGTGCCCATGGCGTTCACCGGGTAGGCCGCCTTGTCGGTAGACAGGCAGATCACCGTCTTCACGCCCTCGTCAATGGCCGCGGTAAGCACGTTGTCCGTGCCGATCACGTTGGTCTTCACCGCCTCCATGGGGAAAAACTCGCAGGAGGGCACCTGTTTCAGGGCTGCCGCGTGGAAAATGTAGTCCACATTGTGGATGGCGTTTTTCACGGACTGCAAGTCCCGGACATCGCCGATGAAGAACTTGATTTTTGCCGAGGCTTCGGGCATTTTCGCCTGGAACTCGTGGCGCATGTCGTCCTGCTTCTTTTCGTCCCGGGAGAAAATCCGGATCTCTCCGATGTCCGTATCCAGAAACCGGTTCAGCACCGCGTTGCCGAAGGAACCGGTGCCGCCGGTGATCATCAGGGTCTTGCCCGCAAAGATACTCATGGTTTCCTCTCTCCTTCCTGCCCCAGAAGCGCCCGGAAAAGGCGGACATACTGGGCAGTGCAAATCTCTTTGGTATATTTTTGTTCGTACAGGCTGCGGCAGACCCGGCGCATGGACTGCGCCGTCTCCGGGCTATCTTTCAGCGAACGGATTTTTTCCGCCAGAAGGGTTCCCTCGCCGTTTCGCACCCAGCAGCCCGCCCCGGCTTCGATATCCGAGACAATGTCGCACTCGTCCATGACGGCAAGCAGCGGGATGCCCTGCATCATGTAGCTGTAGGTTTTGCTGGGGACGCACAGGCCGGTGCTCCCTGCCACCAACGTCACCAGGGCGCAGTCGCTGATGGCAAGGGCGTTGTCAAAATCCGCCCCGTGGAGAAAGGGGTACACCGCGATATTTTCGATGTTTTCTGCCTGGACGGTCTGCTTCAGTGCCTCCATCTTGTTGCCGTGACCGGCAAAGAGGAAGAACACATCCGGGTCATTTTTCAGCTCCCGGACGGCCTGCAAAAGGGTCTGCATGTCCTGCATGGTGCCCATATTGCCGAAATAGGACACGGTAAACCGATCCTTCGTGACCTCCCGGAAGGGATTTTGTTCCCGGTTCCGGCGCAGAAGCCCCTTGTCCGCGTACCAGTTGGGAATTACGGCGATATTTTCCGCCGGGAAGTCCCGGTGGGTCAAAATGTAGTCCTTCATCTCCCGGGACAGCGCCACAATCCGATCCGACCGCCTGCAGATGCACCGGTTGATGTGGTTCATCAGCCGGCAGATAGGATGCTTTTCCCCCAGGGTGCCGGTGACGGTGGCCACCTCCGGGTACAGATCGTAGCTGACGAAGACCAGCTTGGTGCCAAACAACGCCTTGGCCCAGGTGGCAATCCAAGGGAGAATCGGCGGGTTGGAATAGACCACCACGCTGCGATAGCCGGATAGCCTCGGCAGGTTCAGCAGCACCATGAAGGTGAAGGAAAAGTAGTTGATGATCCGCCCCAGAAAGCCGGAGCGATCCAACTGGATGTATTTGAGCCGCCGGATGGAGATTCCCTCCACCGTCTGCGTTCTGGGAACATGAACGGTATCCGAGTATTCTCTGGGATAGCCGCAGAGCACCTCCACGGAAAAGCCCGCCTTCCGGAGAGCCTTGGCGGTGTCGAAGGGCAGCTGAGCCGAGGAAATATACTCCGGGTAGAAAAACTGGCACAGGAACAGAATGTCCTTTTTCACGCTCTGCCCTCCGTTTCCGCAATGGACTGCTCGAAGCTCACAAGGTTGTAATTTTGGGGGTAATCGCTGAGGGATTGGTCATAGCAAAGGCTGCCGAAGGCCTTCCCCGCCAGGGCGGTCACATGGGACAGAAGCTTCAACGCCCAGGCGCAGCCGCCCACCAAGCAGATGTGCTTTCCGTGGGCTTTCGCGATTTCCCGCACCATGCGGCTGGTGGAAACATACTCTGCGTTCTGGGGGCAGAACAGGCCGTCGGCACCGTCCTCGATCAGAAGCCTGAGAAATTCGCAAAGGTTATCAATATAGAGCATGGAACGCCGATTGGCGATTTCGGGGAAAATAGGAAGTTTTTTGGCCAGATGCGCCAGGGTCTGGTAATTGCCCTTGCAGCCCCTGCCGTAGATCATGGGCGGGCGGAGGATGGCCACCCGGAAGCCGTCGCCCCGAAGAAGGTTCAAATCCTCCTCGGCCTTTCGCTTGCTGATGCCATAATTGTCCGTGGGGTGCAGAGGGGTGTCGGCGGTGATGGTCAGGGTCTTCCCCACCGGGGCATGAAGGCCGTAGACGCTTTCCGAGCTGAGAAAGAGGAACTGGGAAACGCCTTCGGCTTTTGCCTTTTGGGCAAGCTCCGCCGTCAGCCGGTGGTTCACCCGGTCGTACACATCTGCCTCATCCGGATCATCCTTGGACTTCGGCTGGTGGACGATGGCCGCTGCGTGGACGATGGCGTCAACAGGTTCAAAATCCGCCTGCTTCCAGGTACCGTCCCGGAGACTGAGAAAATCCACCCGGTATTTCTCGGGCCAGCGGTTCAGGTAATTTGCCAAAGACCCGCCAATATAGCCCTGGGTGCCGGTAATGAGGATCCGCTTCATTTGCCCTTCTTCTCCTTTTCCAGCTGGCCGGTGCCGCCCTCCACCACGCCCTCGGACTTGAGCACGGAGCCGATGGTGCCGAAGAAGCACTTGCAGTCGAAGGCAAAGCTGAGATTTTTCACATACTCCCCGTCGAACCGGGCCTTCACGTCAATGGGCAGCTCGTCCCGGCCGTTGATCTGTGCCCAGCCGGTGAGCCCCGGGCGCACGTCGTTTGCCCCGTACTTGTCCCGCTCGGCAATCAGATCAAACTGGTTCCACAGAGCCGGACGGGGGCCGATAATGGCCATTTTACCCGTAAAAATCTGAAAAATCTGGGGAAGCTCGTCAAGGGAGGTCTTACGCAGGAATTTTCCCACCCGGGTGATATACTGCTCCGGGTTTTCCAGCAGATGGGTGGGCACGTCCTTGGGGGTGCTCACCTTCATGGTGCGGAATTTCAGAATCCAGAAATGGGTCTTGTGGATGCCCACCCGCTTCTGCCGGAAGAACACCGGCCCCGGATCGTCCGCCACAATGGCAATACAGATCAGAAGGTACACCGGCGACAGCACCACAATGGCGCAGGCGGACAGCAGCAGGTCAATCAAACGCTTCGCGTATTTCTGATACATGGTCATCCTCATTTCCCATTATACTTCTATACTTCAAGCTTTTTCCGATAGGTTGGCACGATTTCCGCCACAATATCCTTCATATTTTCCGTCTCGGCCTCGCAGGCCTCTCTGAGGCACTCCAACTGAGTCAGGAATTTCTCATCGTCCATCTCAATGGGCTTGCCGATGTGAATGAGCTTGTTGGCGGTCTCCTGGAGACCCTCCTCCTTCATGAGCAGCTCCTCGTAGAGCTTTTCGCCGGGGCGAAGACCGGTGTAGACCACCTTGATGTCCACGTCCGGCTCGTAGCCGCTGAGACGGATCATGTTCCGGGCCATGGTGTCGATCTTCACCGGCTCGCCCATGTCGAGAATGAAAATCTCCCCGCCCTTGGCGTAGTACCCCGCCTGGAGCACCAGGCTCACCGCCTCCGGAATGGTCATGAAATAGCGGATAATGTCCGGGTGGGTCACAGTCACCGGGCCGCCAGCCGCGATCTGCTTCTTAAAGAGCGGGATCACGCTGCCGTTGCTGCCCAGGACGTTGCCGAAGCGCACTGCCACAAATTCGGTTTTCGACCGGCGGTTCATCATCTGGATCACCATTTCGCACAGCCGCTTGGAGGCGCCCATGATGTTGGTGGGGTTCACCGCCTTGTCCGTGGAAATCAGCACGAACCGGCGGACGCCGTATTTTGCCGCCGCCCGGGCCACCTTGTAGGTGCCGAAGACGTTGTTCTTGATGGCCTCGTTGGGACTGTCCTCCATGAGAGGCACATGCTTGTGGGCCGCCGCGTGGAAAATCAGGTCAGGCCGGTAATGGCCGATGACCCAATCCACCCGGCTGGTGTCGCGCACGGAGCCGATGAGGACTTCCAGATTCAGCTCCGGGAAGTTCCGCCGAAGCTCCTGCTGGATGTCATAGGCGTTGTTTTCGTAGATGTCGAAGATGATCAGCATTTCCGGCCCGGCTCCCGCAATCTGCCGGCACAGCTCACTGCCGATGCTTCCGCCGCCGCCGGTAACCAGCACGGTTTTCCCATGGACATAGCCCACGATTTCCTCCAGGTTCACCCGGATCGGGTCTCTGCCCAGCAAATCCTGGGGATCCACCTGGCGAAGCTTGCTGACGCTGACCTCGCCGTTGACCATCTGGTAAATGCCCGGAAGCATCTGCACCTCGCAGCCGGTGGTGGTGCAGATATCCAGGATTTCCTTGCGCATTTTGGCCGGGCAGCTGGGAATGGCGAAGATAATCTTGCTGATCTTATACTGCTTTGCCATGGCGGGAATGTCGTAGCGGTTGCCCACGATGGGCACCCCGCACAGCCGCTTATTCAGCTTCACCGGGTTGTCGTCGATGACGCAGGACAGGTGATCTTTCACATAGTCGCTGCTCATGAACTCCAAGGCAAGTGCCCGACCCGCGTCTCCCGCGCCGATGAGCATGACATTTTTCAGGCCGTTTGCGTGAGTCATATGGCTGATCTGCTTCTGAGCCGTCCGCCAGAGCCGATAGGAAAAGCGGATGAGCACCGTCATGGCAAAGCTCAGAAGGTAGCCCATGACCATGCTGCTTCGGGGCATCAGGAAGCCGTCGAACCGGAACACCAGAATGCCGATGATGGCCAGCACCAGATAGGCTCCCGCGATCCGGAAGACCTCCGAGGTGCTCACAAAAGCCCAGATGCTGCTGTAGAGCCGGAAGCACAGAAACACTACAATGGTGATGACGCACCAGGGGCCAATGGCAGACAGAAATCCCTGCAAATGCTCCGCACGAATCTCCTGGAAGGAGAAATCGTACCGGAACCACAACCCCAAGAAAAAGGACAGCATGGTACCTACCACGTCGCCTGCCATGATCAGCAGAACCTTGCCCAGGACGGCCCGGCTCAAAAACTGGGGTTTCTTCGTGTCCATTCCCGCTCACCTTCTCATCTTTGTAAGAAATACCCATTTTCCGCATAGTTCGGTTTATTATAACACATTATGCCCCATACGGCAAGTAATAGTTTCATGGGAACAAAAAAGAGGCACCCATATGGGTACCTCCAATTTTATCGCTCTTACAGGCCGAAACATTTTGACGCGCTTCCGGCGAAGCGGCCGGGGGATTCTTAAGGGGGCGGCTTTTCGGCAGCGCCCCTTAAGCCGGCTTCTTATCAATTTTCTTGCCGGGACAAGAAAATTGCCTCCGGAGGAACCAGCGCCAAAACATTCCTTGCGTGTAGGAAGTTTTTTGCTTTGGGACGATGAGGGCATCGTCCCCTACGAGTTCTATTAGGGAAGCTCTGATGAAATCGGCAAGAGCTGGCAGCGAGAGATTTTGGCACGAA
>ERZ808242.133-NODE-133-length-58640-cov-36.914176_pt1 | contig 58640 bp, 47 predicted proteins | sample MGYA00521244_ERZ808242 | MGnify/ENA primary metagenome ERZ808242 (study PRJEB31516, sample SAMN03275573) | gut metagenome | biome: mammalia-associated habitat; material: feces | host: Papio cynocephalus | place: Kenya | collected 2012-07-27 ... | reverse complement strand
AATTCGCACGACGGATTGTTTTAGCTGGCGGAAACTGCATGGGAGGCACGATAGGATCAGTGGATGGCGCCGTTGAACGCGAACTGCGCGTGCGTGTCGCCGTTCGCTTTGTTCTTCAGGTATTCGCGCACGTACCCCATGCGCTCCACCGTGGTCGCGGCCAAAGGCTGTGGCAAATCATCGGGGGAGAACCAGCCCACGTTGAGGCTTTCCTCGTCACCGACGAACGGTTCCGTGTTGCCCTGTGGATCCGGTTTGCAGATGAACAGATGGTCCATGTACATGGTGCTGTCGCCGTTCGCGTAGGTGAGCACCTTGCGGGACGATTTCACCGACACCAGATCGGTGACGATCGCATCCACGCCGGTTTCCTCCTTGATTTCACGGGCGACGGTGTCGGCCGGCTCCTCGCCCGGTTCGTTGATGCCATAGACCATGGCCCATTCGCCGGTGTCGGCGCGCCGTCCGAGCAGCACACGGCCGCGCTCGTCCTCGACATAGCCGGAGACTCCGATCAGCCAAAGAAGATCATGGCCGATTTTCTTACGGAGCTCGAGTATGAAATCAGGTGTCGGCATAATGGTTCTCCGATCAGGCCTCGGCCGCCATGTCGGCCATCCACGCCTCGACGTCGTCGATCTGCTTCGGGATGCCGGCGGACAGCCATTCCGGGCCGTCCTCGGTCATCAGCACGTCATCCTCGATGCGGATGCCGATGCCGCGGTACTCCGGCGGGATCAGCAGGTCGTCCTCACGGAAGTACAGGCCGGGCTCGATCGTGAAGATCATGCCCGGGCGGATCTTCGCGCCTTGGTACGACTCGTAGCGGGCCTGCGCGCAATCATGCACGTCAAGACCCAGATGATGCGCCACGCCGCAGGCGAGCCAACGGCGGTGCTGCTGGCCTTCGGGGGAGAGCGACTCCTCGACGTCCACCGGAAGAATGCCCCAGTCGTGCAGACGCTCGGCGATCACACGCATGCAGGCATGGTGGATGTCGGAATACGTGGCGCCCGGCTTGGCGGCCTCGAAGCCGGCCTGCTGGGAGTCCAGCACCGCCTGGTACAGTTTCTTCTGGAAATCGGTGAACTTGCCCGTGGTCGGGAAGGTGCGCGTGATGTCCGCGGTATACAGGCTGGTCACCTCCACGCCGGCGTCGATCAGCAGCAGCTCTCCGGAGCCCACGGTGCCGGTGTTGCGCATCCAGTGCAGAATCGGCGCGTGCGCGCCGGAGGCGATGATGGTGTCATAGCCGACGTCGTTGCCCTCCTCGCGGGAAATCGCGTTGAACGCGCCCTCCAGCATGCGTTCGGAACGCGGCTTGTCAAGCGAGGATGGCAGCTTGCGCAGAATGTTGTCGAAGCCGTGCTTGGTGGCCGCGATGGCCTTGCGCATCTCGCGGACCTCGTATTCGTCCTTGCACATGCGGGCCTCGGCGGCGAATTCGTGCAGCTTGTCGTCATCGGCGTTGTTGCGGTCGGGATCGTCGAAGCCGTTCGCCTTGCGGATGTCCTCCACCAAGCCGGTGACCTGCGGATCCGCCTCGCGGATCACACGGACGCGCACCGCGCCGGCGTCGGAACCGACGTCCTTGCCCAACGCGTCGGCAAGTTGTGCGATGTCGTTCGTCTCGATGCCGGTCATCGCGGTCATTTCCTTCAGACCTGCGCGAGGGCCGACCCAATACTCGCCATAGTGGGCGTTCATGAAGAAGTCCTGCGTGTAATGGTTCGCGCGTGGGGCGACGAACAGTTCCGGAATATGCGTCTTGCCGGCCTTCGCCTCCGGCGAATCCGGATCCACCGGGTTGAGCACCAGCACCGCGCCGGCCTCGAAATCCTCACCCAGACCGGTGTAGTACGAGAACGTGGTGTCCGGACGGAACGCGTAATCGCAATCGTTGTTGCGTACCTTCGGCTGGCCGGCGGGAATCACCAGACGCTCGCCCGGGAATGCCTTGCCCAGCGCTTCAAGACGCGCCGGCGTGTACTTGGAGGACTCCAGAGGCTTGATCTCCGGCTCGTTGTCGTCCCAGCCGGTGGTCATGAACTCCTTGAACGCATCGGAACGCGGGCGCAGGGAACGATTGTTCACACGGTCGCTCATCGCCTGGTCGTCTCCCGGCGCCGAAGCCTGCTCCCTCGCCTCGTATTCCTTGTCCTTGTCGGTAATGACTTCGCTCATCACATCTCCTGAATCTGCATTCGATTACCTGTATGAATTACCGCAACCCATCCTATAACTTTTTCCCTCAGGGAACGTTCATGCAACCACCTAGAATATGTAAGGCTGTGTGAGCCCAACCATACGGGGAGGAAAGCAAGGAACATGTCATTCGAGCATCCGAATCGCAACAACGAAAGCATGGTCGACGTCGAGCGCGACATCATGAGCCGTCCTTCGGAGCGCAACACCACGAACCTCGACCTGCGTCGTATGAAGATGATTCTCGACATCATGGGGCATCCGGAGCAGTCGTTCCGCGTGATCCACATCACCGGCACCAACGGCAAGGGCTCCACCGCCCGCATGGCGGAGGCCATCTGCCGTGCCTACGGCATGCGCACCGGCCTGTACACCTCGCCGCATCTGGAGCACGTCAACGAGCGCATCGCCATCGACGGCCAGCAGCTTTCCGATGACGATTTCGTCGACACCTGGGACCAGGTCAAGGATCTGGTCGCCATCGTCGATATGAAGATGGACGAGCTCGGCAAGCCGAAGATGAGCTTCTTCGAAGTGCTCACCGCCATGGCCATCTGGAAATTCGCCGACGCTCCGGTCGACGTGGCCATCGTGGAGGTCGGCATGGGCGGCCGCTGGGACGCCACCAACGTGCTCGACGCCGACGCCGCGATCATCGGGCCGGTCGATATGGACCACATGGCATGGCTGGGCGACACCGTCGAACAGATCGCCACCGAGAAGGCCGGCATCATCAAGCCCGGATGCACCGCCGTCATCGGTCGCCAGCCCCACGAGGAACAGGTCATGCCGATCATCGAGGCCGCGGCCAAGGAGAACCACGCCAACCTGGTGCGCGACGGCATCGAATCCGAAGTCGTCACCCGTGTGCCCGCGGTAGGCGGCCAGGTGGCCACCCTGCGCACCCCGAACGGCACATACACCGAAGTGCCGATCGCCAAGTTCGGCGAGCATCAGGCGCATAACGCGCTCGCAGCACTGTGCGCGGCGGAAGTGGTGATTCCGGTCAACGGCGCGTTGGACGGCGACATCGTCGCCGAGGCGTTGAGCACCGTGAAGATCCCCGGGCGCATCGAACAGATCCGCACGTCGCCGACCATCATCCTCGACGGCGGGCACAATGTGAACGCGGCGGAATCGCTGCGTGCCGCGATCGAGGAGAATTACGATTTCCAGCAGTTGGTGGGCGTGGTCGCCATGATGGCCGACAAGCAGGTCGAGGAGTATCTCGGCGTGCTGGAGCCGTTGCTCAGCCAGGTGGTCGTCACGGAGAACTCGTGGCGCGACCGCGTGATGCCGGCCGAGGACCTGAAGAAGATCGCCGAGCGCGTGTTCGGGCCGGAACGCGTCACCTGCGTTCCCGAATTGCCGGACGCCATCCAGGAGGCCGTCAACATGGTCGACGCCGATGACGAGCTGGGCGTCGGCTATGGCCATGGCGTGCTGATCTGCGGCAGCTTCACCACTGCCGGCGACGCGCGTCTGATGTTGGAGGAGAAGGTCAACCCCGACCTGAAGAAGCCGAAGGCCGAGCGCGTGTTCCAGGAGGCCGTCGAGCCCGAACCGCGCAAGCAGGAGGACGAGGCCGACATCGATTTCGAATCCGACGCGAACCCCGATTTCGACATCAACGACTTCGGATCCGTCGGGCCGGATGACGACGTCGATTCCGCCGATGGGACCGGCGATGCCGATGAAACCGCCGGTTCCGGCAATGTTGAAAGCGATGCCGAGACATCCATGAACGCCTGATGCAAACGCGGATGCCTGCGTTTCGCGCCTGCCGCGCAATTGCGGCAGGCTGAGCTTAAGAGACCATTGAGTTTAAGACCGTAGGACGAAGTGCGGGCGCCTTCCAAAGAGGAAGACGCCCGCACTTTGCGTTTTGGTTGCTCTCGATGTTGTCTCAGCTGACTTCGGCGGCGGCGCGCAGCGCCTTGGCGCGTGCCACCGTGTCCTCCACCAGCACGGCCTGCGCGTCGATGGTTGGCAGCTGGGGGAGTGGGAACGCCTCGTTGAGCACGCTCAGTTCGGTGCAGCCGAGAATCAGGGCATCGCATGCGCAGGGGCCGCTCGGTTCGAGCATGTCGCGCAATACCGATTCGTACCGTTCGAGATTCAATTCGCCGCTGCCTTTCACATCGTCGTAGATCAACGACGTGATACGGGCCTGAAGGTCGTCGGTCGGCTCCACGAACGTATAGCCGGCCTCCTCCACGGCGCGCCGGTACACGCCCGATTTACGTGAACCGGTGGTGCCGAGGAATCCGACACGGGGGAACCGGTCCCGCGGATACCGCTGCGTCATGCGCGCGACCGCGCCACGTGGCATGTGCAGAATCGGCACCGGCGTCAACTTCTGGAAATCATCATAGAAGTAATGCGCGGTGTTGCAGGTGAGCACGATGAAGCTCGCGCCCATCGCCGTGGCCTTTTCGATGTCGTCGGCGATCACAGGGAAGGGATTATCGTCGGACTGGCCGAGGATGTACGCGGTGCGGTCCGGCACCGAGGCGTCGTTGAACACCACGTAGTCCAGGTAGTCCTGGTCGCCATGCGCGTGCGTCTCACGGTTCACCAGACGAATGTAGCTTTCCGTGGCCAACGTGCCCATGCCGCCCAGGACGGCGAAGAACGGTCGCTTCACTTCAAATCGCCTTTCTTCGTGAAATACTTCGCGTAGCTCTTCTTGTAGATCGAGAACATGTGGCGGATCATCAGCCAGCGCAGCGGGTTCATGTCCTTCGCGTACTCCAGCGTCGTGCCCCAGTTGCCGTTGCGCAGCATCTGCTTGCCGGTCTCCTTGTCGTCGCCCTCCGCGACGTAGTCGAGGAAGATCGACTTCGGAATCTCCAGCCAGAGCTTCGAACCGTGGCCGAACAGCGTATTGCCGTCGAACGGCGTGTCCTCGATGAGGTCGTCGACGAAATACTTCGCCAGGTTGAATCCGTTCAAGGTGACGAAGTAGCTGGAACGGCCCTGGCGCAGGTTGATTTCGAACAGTTTGTATTCGCCGTCGCGTTCGTCGTACTTCATATCGAAGTTGGCGACGCCCTCGTATCCGATGCTTTCCAGAAACGTCTTGATGCGACGGAACACGCCCTCGTTGTAATCGGGCAGGATCGCGGCGTAGTTGCCGGCCGCGACGGGGGACGGATCCTCCAGCAGCGGATGGCCGAGGAACATCATGCGCACGCGATGGTGCTGGTCCACGTAGGCGTTCAGCACGCGCATGCGCGAATCGTCGCCGGGGATGAAGTCCTGGATCACCATCTCCGAGGTATAGCCGGCGGCATAGGCGCGCTTGATGATGGTTTCCAACTCGGCCGGGTCGTTGAAGATGTACGCCTTGCGACGGCCTTCGAAATCGATGTCGAGCCATTCGACGGAATTCGCCGGCTTCATCGCCACCGGGTAGCTGAACGGCAGATTGCGGTATTCTCCCGCTTCCACCTCTTCGGCGGTGACGGTCTTCGTTTTCGGATGCGGCAGATCGTACTGCTCGCAGATCTGGTAGAAGGTCGATTTGTAGGCGAGTCTGCGCGACAGGTTGATGTCGAGCGTGTTGTACACGAAATACCTGCGCAGGTCGTCGCCGCACTGGCTGAGCAGATTCGCGTACACGTCGCCGCAGGGGATCAGCAGCAGCTTGCGGTCCGGGTCCTCGGCCTTCATGCGCTTGCCCAGTTTGAGCATGAAGTCGCGGAACGTCACGAAATTGTCGAAATCGTCGACGATGTGCACATTGACGATACGGCTGAATTTCGTCGGGCTCAGCTGGAAATACGCGTATGCGTCGGAAACGATGCCGTATGCCTCATGGAACGCCCTGGCCATGCCATAGACGTTGATGTCGCTACCGAGCAGAATTGGTTGGAATCGTGTCATAATGCCCTACCTTAGTGCTATTTGCCGAGCACGCGGCGCACGACGGCGCTGTCGCCCTCGTATGGAACCGGCTTGCCGTTGATGATGTTGCGGGTCTCGTCGCCCTTGCCGACGACGAGGACGATGTTGAAACGGTCGGCATGGGCGTGGGCGTCCGCGATGGCCTTCTCCACGGCGGCCTCGCGCGGCATGACGATTTGCGTCTCGGCCTTCGGGTCGGTCACATACGCCTGCATCTGCCTGGCGATGTCGACCGGATCCTCGTAATTCGGATCGTCCAGAGTGAAGACGAAGGATTCGACGCGGCCCAGCGCACCCTTGACGATGCCTTCGCGCCGGTCGATGGCCTTGCCGCCCGTGGTGCCGGAGACCAGCGTGATGCGCGGATCGCGCTCGCCGTACACGCGTTCCATCTCATCCACCAGCGATTTGACGGAAAGATAATTGTGGGCGAAATCAACGTAGACCACCAGATCGTCGCCGGCGGTGATACGCTCCATGCGTCCGGGGACGCGCACTTGGTCCATGGCCTTGATGGACGGGTCATCGGCAGGCACGCCGGCCGCGATGGCGATGGCGATGGCCGCCGCGGCGTTGGCGATGTTGAACTCGCCAGGCATGCCCAGCTCCATCGGAGCGAGCTCGCTGCCGTCGACGGAGGCGATGAAACCGGATTTGTTGGCCGGATCGATGCGTGCCACGACGTCGGCCGGGGTATTGAGGCCGACGGCCTTGTCGTGCATGGCGAACTGGGTGACCGTGATGCCGGCTTCGGCCGCGTCCTGCATCAGCAGGTCGTGGTAGTCACAGTCGGCGCCGAGCACGAGCGTGCGGCTGTTGGCGATGAGCCGTCGTTTGCAGCGCAGGTAGTCCTCGAAGGTGGGGTGCTCGATGGCGCTGATGTGGTCGGGGGAGATGTTGAGGAACGCGCCGACGTCGAAGGTGAGCCCGTAGACGCGTTCGACCTTGTACGCCTGGGAGGAGACCTCCATGACGAGGTAGCGCATGCCGTTGTCGACGGCCTCGCGCATCATGCGGAACGCGTCGAGCGACTCCGGCGTGGTGAGCTTCGACGGAATCATGTCATGCCCGTCAAGGCACAGGTCCACTGAGGAGAACAGCGCGCAGCGGCCGCCGGAGTAGGCGTTGAGCGCGGCCTGGGTGAGGTACGCGGTGGTGGTCTTGCCCTTGGTGCCGGTGATGCCGATGAGGGTGAGCCCGTCCTGCGGGCGTCCGTAGAACTCCGCCGACAGCAGGCTCATGGCCTTGTGCACGTCCTCCACGATGATGCCGATCGCATTGGTGCGGTCGGCATATTCGGTCTCCGCCACATAGACGGCGAGTCCACGCTCGTCGATGCCGTCGAGGAACTCCGGCTTGAACCGTCCTTTGATGAACAGCAGCGAGCCCGGTTCCACCTTGCGGGTGTCGTAGGTGATGTCCGATATGGGACTGTCGGCTCCGTCGATGCCGTCGCAGGTCAGCGTCCACCGATGCCGGCATACCACTTCACGAAGCAGATGGTGCCGCTCCAGTACTTCAACCACATGCGAGGGCGTGAACGCGGAAGGCATGGTCGCCATATCGAAATCGCTCCTTGGATAAATCGTCGTATGCCCATGAATCGAATCATGAGCCCGTGACGATGTTACTCCTTGGATGCATGCAGCAGGCGTTCCGCCACACGATCGTCGCCCTCGTAGGCCACGTGGCGGTTCATGTCCTTGATCCAGCGTTCGTCGCCCTTGCCGATGAGCAATACGACGTCGAGGCCGTCGTGCGATTGCGCGTTGGCGATCGCGTCCGTGATCGCGGCGACACGGTCGACGATCACCGACGCGTCCACATGTTCGTCGGTGACGTTGCCCAGCATCTCGTTGCAGATGTCGAGGTACGGTTCGGTGTCGGTGTCTTCGGCGGTGAACACGAAACGGGCGATGCGGTGCTGCGCGGCTTCGACGATTTCCCGGCGTCGGTCCAGCGCCTTGTTGCCGGCCGAGCCGGCGACAAGCGTGATGCGGGGGGAACGTCCCGCATAGCGGTGTTCGACGAAATCAAGTAGCGAGGTCACGCTGGCGTAGTTGTGCGCGTAATCGACGATGGCGACGGTGCCGGATTCCTCGGAACCGAACAGTTCCATGCGTCCCGGCACCTTCACCGGTTCCATGGCGGAGAACGCCGGCGAATCGCAGGGCACGCCGGCGGCATGCGCCAGCGCCATCGCGGCCAGGGCGTTCGCATAGTTGAAATCGCCCGGCAACGACAGGCTCAGTTCCGTCACCGGATCGCCGTTATGGGTGAAACGGAAGGTGTTGCGGGTCTCATCGACGGGGCTTGCCTGCCACGCGGCGGTGGACGTATCGCCCTTGTCGACGCGCAGGGCGAAATCCGTCACGGGGATGTTCGCCGCCGCGGCGTCCTCCCGGACCAGGTCGGCATGGGCGCTGTCGGCGTTCAGCACCAATGCGCGGGAATGGTATGCCAGCTGCCGTTTGCAGCGCAGGTAGTCCTCGAAGGTGGGGTGCTCGATGGCGCTGATGTGGTCGGGGGAGATGTTGAGGAACGCGCCGACGTCGAAGGTGAGCCCGTAGACGCGTTCGACCTTGTACGCCTGGGAGGAGACCTCCATGACGAGGTAGCGCATGCCGTTGTCGACGGCCTCGCGCATCATGCGGAACGCGTCGAGCGACTCCGGCGTGGTGAGCTTCGACGGAATCATGTCATGCCCGTCAAGGCACAGGTCCACTGAGGAGAACAGCGCGCAGCGGCCGCCGGAGTAGGCGTTGAGCGCGGCCTGGGTGAGGTACGCGGTGGTGGTCTTGCCCTTGGTGCCGGTGATGCCGATGAGGGTGAGCCCGTCCTGCGGGCGTCCGTAGAACTCCGCCGACAGCAGGCTCAGCGCCTTGCGCGCGTCGGTGACGATAAGCCCCGGCGCATCGGTGTATGCGGAATAGTCGGTTTGCGAGACATATGCCGCAAGGCCTTTGTCATCAAGGCCGTCGAGGAATTCCGGCTTGAACCGGCCCTTGCAGACCAGCAGGGTTCCCTTCCGCACCGAACGCGTGTCGTAAGTGATATGGGTGAAAGAAGCATGCGCGTCGGTGATGCCGTCGGCGTTCAGCGTCCATCCCTGAGGGGTGATGATTTCATTCAGCAGATGGTGCTCCAGCAGCAGCGATGCCGCTTTTGCAAGGGTCAAAGACATGGAAGTTCCTCTGGTAGCTTAATCGGACGATTCCTACCAAACCATCGAATTCTGGGAGCCCACTGAAAGGTTGCGAGGAGTTTGCTCATTCATGCCGTGACGCGCTCGCTAGAATGGGAGGCGTGACTGAAGTACAGACGGAAAGCATGAAGGACAGGCGCGCGCGCTTCGAGCGGCTTGCCATGCCCATCGTGGACGCGCTTTACCGGCAGGCCATGCGATTGACCAACAATCCCGACGACGCCCAGGATCTGGTGCAGGACACCTTCGAACGTGGATTCAAAGCGTTCGGTTCCTTCAAGGAGGGGACCAATTTCGCCGCATGGATGACGACCATCGAGCGCAACGCCTACTTCAACCAGTATTCCAAGTCCAAGCGTCGGCCGCAGCGGGCCAACGATTCCACCGGCGAATACGATGACTGGGATCTGTACTCCGCTTCCGAACATTCGGGCGAGGAGCTGAAATCCGCCGAACAGGAGTATCTGGACGCCTATGCCCCCGAGGAGATTCTCGCGGCGCTGGACAAACTGCCGCCGGAACGCAGGCAGGTGTTCATCGACGCGGCCATCGACGGCAAGTCGTATCAGCAGGTCGCCGATGAGCAGGGCGTGAAGATCGGCACGGTGATGAGCCGGTTGAATCGCGCGCGTGCCCAACTCAAGCGCGAACTCGCCGCATATGCGAAGGAACGTGGCTACGTCACGGCCGGAAAGAGGCAATCATGAACGAATCAGTGGAACGCCATGTGTCCATTACCACGATGGGCTCGGATGGAAGCGTGACCTATGTGGCGAAGACCAGCGTGCATGTCTCCGACGAGGGCGGTGACGGGAACCGATGGTTCGATCCGGAGACCTGTTGCGATGAGCGCGAACGCGCGCTGATCGCGGCGATGCGGGCGTATCTGCGACCGGAGCGCGCGCCGCAGTGTCTGGTCGACCGGTTGAAGGACACGCTCGACCGTTGCTGTGAGGATTCGCGTACGCACTGAGGGCGTCGGGCGGAGCGGAAACGGTCTGGGCCGCGATGCTGAAAAGAGAGGGGCCCCGCCGAACCGTGATGGTTCGGCGGGGCCCCTCCATGCTCTGTAGCGCTATTCGCGCCGGCAGGGATCAGGCGTTTGGACGCTTGCCGTGGTTGGCAGCCTTCTTGCGACGATCCTTGCGCTTACGTCCGCGCATGCCCATGATTGGACTCCTTTACTTGCGATTAATAAGCCTACGGGATTATCGCACATCGACCCGACGTTTGTAAAATCCGGCGTTCGATGCGCGAAATGTAAGTGCCGGCCTGTAAAACGGCCCGTCCGTCTCAGTCGAGCGCGCCGAGGAACAGCGAGGTGCTCGACGTGTCGCCCGGCTTGATGACGATGAGGTCGTCGCCGGTGTTGAAGGCGTTCGCATATGCGGTCTGCGGTTCGACGGCGACGCCCGCCGGGTGCTGGAACGCGGGGAACTTGGTGCCGGTGCACACCTGGAAGGAGGTGACGGTCTCGTCGCCGCCGACACGCACCTTCTTGCCGTCGGCGCGGGTGAAGATGGCGGTGACGGAGCCGTCTTCGGCGCGGTCCAGATCGGTCCACGCGTCGTCGAACGGCTGTTCGGTGAGCAGGGTGTCCTTGCGCAGGTCGTACTTGGTGCCGTCCACCGGCTCGGTGCCGGTCGGGATGAGGTTCTCGTCCACGGTGACGTGGGTGCGTGCCGGCAGCGTCAGGCTGCACTTGGCGTTGTGCTCGTCGATCTCGTCGCCGTAGCCGTTGAGACTGTTGGCGAGCCACGGGTGGATGGCCAGGGCCCACGGGGCGTCCACATCGCCGTTGTTGTAGGCGCTGATGGTCAGGTGGAGTCCGTCGTCGGCGAGGCTGTAGGCGGCGGTGACGTAGATGTCGAACGGATATCCGGTCATGTTGGGGGAGCGCCATGCCAGGGTCACGGCGTCTTCGGCGAGGGAGACGAGATTCCAGAAGGAGCGGTAGCCGTAGCCGTGGATGGCGGTGTTGCGGTCATGCTCGTCGATGGGCAGCGTGTAGGTCTTGCCCTCGAAGGTGTAGACGCCGCCCTCGATGCGGTTCGGGAACGGAATCAGGATCTGGCCGTGGCAGCAGGTCACCAGGTCGTCCGGTCCGGGGGAGACGATCAGGTCGTCGCCTTTGTAGGTCAGCTTGCGCAGCGTCGCGCCGAGTTCGGTGACGACGGCCTTGTAGTCGCCGTGGGAGATGGAGAATTGCTGTCCGGTGCGTGCCGGCAGGTTCAAGCAGGTCATGGGTCACTCCATAGTGCTGTTCGGATGGTTTTCGCTTACACATGGTACCGCTAACATCGGGTTTTGTCTCTTTGCGACGGGGTTTCCGCGGATGTTGCGCGGTGCGGCGGCTCGGCCGTGGTCCCGTGCGCATGCCGTGATCGGGTTCGGGCTTCGCCGCTTCCGCGGGATTGACGTGGTTTCGCGCGTATGCCGCCGGTCGATGGGGAAGGCTGTGCCGGATGGTTATGGTTCCGCCTATGTGCCCGCCGTGGGCGGACTCCTTGGCTGCGTCTAATATTGAGAAGGATTTTTTGTGTGACGAAAGGCTTTCTGCTATGACCAAGCGAATCGTGTTGGCGGATCCCCGTGGATTCTGCGCCGGAGTGGATCGGGCGATTCTGACGGTGCAGACGATCCTCAAGGCGTCCCGCGGCATGCGGAAGGATGGTCTGCCTCCGGTGTACGTGCGCCGGCAGATCGTGCATAACCGGCATGTGGTCGAGGAGCTTTCGGCGCAGGGCGCGGTGTTCGTGCAGGAGTTGTCGGAGATTCCCGACGCCGCCGCCGAAGCGGGCATCCCGATCGTCTTTTCCGCGCATGGCGTGTCTCCGCAGGTCAAGGAGCAGGCCGCGGCACGCGGCATGCATGTAATTGATGCGACGTGCCCTCTGGTGAGCAAGGTGCACCGTGAGGTGCTGCGATTCGTCAAAGAAGGGTACGAGATCATCTACATCGGGCATAAGGGCCACGACGAGGCCGTGGGCGTCGTCGGCGAGTCTCCCGAGCATGTGCATCTGATCGAGCACGAGGATGATGTCGATTCCCTGGATTTCCGGGAGGACACGAAATTGGTGCTGCTCACGCAGACCACGTTGAGCGTCGACGAGACGTCCGGTACCGTCGCGGCGCTGAAGGCCCGCTTCCCATGGTTGCGGATGCCACCGAACTCCGACATCTGCTATGCCACGTCGAACCGTCAGGCGGCGGTCAAACTGGTCGCCCGCCAGTGTGATTGCATGGTGGTCGTCGGGTCGGCGAACTCCTCGAATTCCGTGCGGTTGATGGAGGTCGCCCAAGAGGGATTGGACGCGCGGTTTGCCGAGGGCGAACAGACGCAAGGCGGATGCGGCAGGGCGCATCGCGTCGATGACGCGTCCGAATTGGATCCGTCGTGGTTCGCGCAGGTCGAGTCTGTCGGCATCTCATCGGGCGCTTCGGTCCCGGACGAACTGGTGTCCGGCGTGGTGGACGCGCTCAAGGGCATGGGCTACGCGGATGTGAGCACCATCGAAACGATTAAAGAGAACATGCATTTCGTATTGCCGACGGAACTACGCCGGCAATACGATCGATGATATGAGGCGCAGAGCCGTCAGCCGACGGTTCTGCGGGCCATGCCGATCACCAGGTGCCGATGGGGGCGGCCGTGGCGTTGAGGACCTTCAGCAGGTCGTGGGGGTCAAGCCCGACGGAAAAGCCGCGTTTGCCGCCTGACAATAGGATTTCATCGTACTGCAGCGCGCTTTCGTCGAGCACGGTTTTGTGATGCGTGCGCTGGCCGAGGGGCGAGATGCCTCCCACCACATAGCCGGATTCGCGCATGGCCACTTTCGGGTCTGCCATGGAGACCTTTTTCGCGCCGACCGCGGCGGCCAGCGCCTTGAGGTCCATATGGCCGCTGACCGGCACGACCCCGACCACGCGTTCGGATCCGGTGTCGGCCATCAGCGTTTTGAACACCTGATGCTCGTCGAATCCGAGTTTCGTGGCGGCCTCGACCCCGTAGCCGTCGTCCATATGGTCGTTCGAATGCGCGTATTCATAGGTTTTGAATGCGATGCCGGCCTTTTCCAACTGCACGGTGGCAGGTGTGGAGCCGGCGCCCTTCTCGTGTTTTTTCTTGCTCATAGCGCCCCATCATAGGACTCTCGCATACGCGAGACGCGATACGTCCGGATAGAAAAAGGGCTTTCGCCATAAGACGAAAGCCCTTTCGGAAATCATCGAGGAATCACGCGGAATGTTCCGCGGGAATTCACTCGGAGATCTCGGCGAAGTACAGCAGGGTACGGATCATGTTGGAGGTGAAGCCGTACTCGTTGTCGTAGAAGGACACGGTGCGAGCCAGGGTCACGCCGTCAACGGTGTTGACGTCGGTCTGGGTCGGGTCGAACACACCACCGTGGGTGTCGCCGAGGATGTCGGAGGACACGATGCCCTCGTCGTTGTAGCCGTAGTACTCGCAGTCAGCGAAGGCTTCCTTGAAAGCGGCGTTGATCGCGTCGGCGGTGGTCTCGGTGTTCAGAACGGTGGTCAGCTCGGTGACGGATCCGTCCGGAACCTGGACGCGCTGGGCGTGGCCCTGCAGCTTGCCGTTCACGGACGGAACGACCTTGCCGATGGCCTTGGCTGCGCCGGTGGAGTGGGCGATGGTGTTGATGCCGGCGGCGCGCAGGTTGCGGCCGGTCTTGGTGCCGCGCGGGCCGTCCAGCAGCATCTGGGTGCCGGTGTAGGCGTGGATGGTGGTCATGAAGCCGGCCTTGATGCCGAACTTCTCGTCCAGCAGCTTGACCATGGCGGCCATGGAGTTGGTGGTGCAGGAACCGGCGGACACGATCTTGTCGGAGGCCTTCAGGATCTTGTGGTTCACGCCGAACACGACGGTCGGGGTGACGTCGTCCTTGGCCGGGGCGGAGATCAGGACCTTCTTGGCGCCGGCGTTGAGGTGGGCCTGGGACTTCTCGGCGGAGGTGTAGAAGCCGGTGCACTCGAGCACGTACTCGACACCGTCGTTCTTGACCCACGGGATGTTGTTGGCGTCCTTCTCGGCGTAGACCTTGTATTCCTTGCCGTCGACGACGATGGAATCCTCGGTGGCCTTCACGTCGACCGGAGTGCCGTCGTCATGACGGAAGGTGCCGTGGGTGCTGTCGTACTTCAGCAGGTAGGCAAGGGTTGCCGGAGTGGTCAGATCGTTGATGGCGGCAACTTCGATGTCGCCAGCCTGGCCACCGCGAGCCTGGAGCTCGAAGATGCGGCGGAACGCCAGACGACCGATACGACCAAAGCCGTTGATACCAATCTTAACTGTCATGTAATTCTCCCTTTAGGGTAGGCCACACGCGCACCGGGGCACACGAGAGCCATTGTTTACCAACACTGCCCACTGTAGTGCGTCACCTGTACTTCGGGCAACGTTCCGCGGGCGTGTTCCTCGGAAAAACCATGTTTTTTGTGAGCGTTCACACATTGTCGCGGCCATGGCCGCCGTTTCGCCGGACCAACGCCGGCGAAACGGCGGTGTCGAGACGACCAAGATCGCCTTCGACGTCGTGGAAGCGCTCGACGCGCGGCAGCGGGGCCGAAAGCGGGAACGTGACGACCAGCGTCCCCCGTCCCACTTCGATTCTCGCCGGTTCGCCGGGAACCAGCTCGTTGCTCAACCCATTGACGCGCACATCGCTCATATCGACATGCGCGATCTCGTATTTGAGGCCGGTCTCGCTCACATCGGACGCCACATCGCTGTGCGAGAACACGGAGACCATACCGCCATGCGCCGCATCGGCCGCGGGGAATTCCAGCGCGCCGTCGCTGATGGCGGTCACCAGCGCGCCGTCGCCGTGCAGGAAACCGGTGCCTCCCCGCTCCGCCAGCAGCGCCATGAGCTGGATGTTGGCGATGGTGTGGTCGATTCTGCCGCCGAGCGCGCCGTATATGTGGAACGCGCGCGCGCCGTGCGCCCAGCCGATTTTCAAGGCGGACAGCAGATCGGGGTCGTCCTTTTCCGGCGGCAACGTCACCGTGCGGCCGTCATCCTGTGGGCGGTCGCCCCGGATCGAATCGAAATCGCCGACCGCAACGTCCACGTCGACGCCGAACTCGCGCGCATGGTCGAGCCCGCCGTCCGCGGCGACCACGAAGGCGCCCGCCGGCACGGACGGAATCTCCCGGTAATATTCGCCTGCGCCGAAAACCACGCAGGTCCGCGTATCAGATGAAGTCATAGAGAGTAGTGTAGCTGCGGCGGAAGGAACGCGGATGGAGAAGGCCGCGCGCAATGCATTTCATGGACGGCGTGGGCATGGCCCGCGCGACGGGCGTGCCGACCGTGACGCCGTCCCCCCCCAGATAGCTTTGGCGGAGTGGGCGGTTTCGAGGACGGTCCATGGCGCGGATGGATTCCCGCGCCCGCGGCCTCCCGGGCCGCTGCAATGCGTAAGAGATGTGGAGATTCTCCCTTAAGGGTCATTTGGGGGAAACCGCGCTGTGTTGCGCCGATATCCGTTGTTAGACTGGCCGCGGGATAGAGATATTCAGGAGGAATTTGGTTCCATATGTGTGGTATCGCAGGATTCGTCAACGACATGCCCATCGATGTCAAGTGCCCGGTGCTCAAGCGCATGACCGACATCATCGCGCATCGCGGGCCGGATGACGAGGGCCATTACATCGACGAGCACGCCGCGTTGGGGCACCGGCGGTTGAGCATCATCGACCTCGGCGGCGGCAAGCAGCCCATCTACAACGAAGACGGCTCGCTGGTCATCACCTTCAACGGCGAGATCTACAATTACCAGCCTTTGCGTGAGGAACTGGTCGCGGCGGGCCACACCTTCACCACCAAAAGCGACACGGAAGTGCTGCTGCACGGCTATGAGCAGTGGGGCGTGGACCTGCTGCAGAAGATCCGCGGCATGTTCACGTTCGTGATCTGGGACAAGAACAGGCGCGAGCTGTTCGGAGCCCGCGACCATTTCGGCATCAAGCCCTTCTACTACGCCAAGATGAACGGCACGTTCATGTACGCGTCGGAGATCAAGAGCCTGCTGCAGCACCCCGACTTCGTCAAGGAGCTCAACGCCGAGGCGCTCAAACCGTACATGACGTTCCAGTACCCGGCGATGGGCGAGACCTTCTTCAAAGGCGTGTACAAGCTTCCGGAAGGGCATTACTTCATCTACCGCGACGGCAAGATGGACGTGCGTCGGTACTACGACGAGCGTTTCCGCGAAAGCGACCAGCGGCTCGACGAACTGGTCGGTTCGATCGACCGGACGGTGTGCGATTCCGTCAAGGCGCACCAGATCGCCGACGTCGAAGTGGGCTCGTTCCTGTCCAGCGGCGTCGATTCCAGCTATGTGGCCGCGGTGGCCCGCCCCGAGCACACGTATTCGATCGGCTTCGGCAAGGGCACGTACAACGAATCCCAGCAGGCCGGCGAGCTTGCCGAGTTGCTCAAGCTCAACAACACGGCCGAATCCCTGACCGACGAGGAGGCGTTCGCGGCGTTCCCGCGCATCCAATGGCATCTGGACGAGCCGGATTCCAATCCGAGCTGCGTGCCGCTGTACTTCCTGTCGGCGCTGGCCGCGAAGGACGTCAAGGTCGTGCTGAGCGGCGAGGGGGCCGACGAGCTGTTCGCCGGCTACATCGACTACGGCGTGCACACCAAGGTCAAGGCCATCAAGGTGGTCACGCGCTGGCTGCAGCATCTGCCGGCCGGCGCGCGCCACGCGATCGCCCGATTCTGCAAGGGCAAGACGTTCCATGGCGCATGGCACCTGTACTCCAACCTCGCCCCGGCCGAGGAAAGCTTCATCGGCCAGGCGCGCGTGTTCGAGGAATCCGAATCGGACAAGCTGCTCAAGCCCGAGTACCGCAAGGCGCCGAGCGTGCGGAGCATCGTCGACAAGACCTACGCCCGCGTCGAAGGCAAGGGATTGAGCGAACTGAAGAAGAAGCAGTACCTCGACATGCACCAGTGGATGCCGGGCGACATTCTGCTCAAGGCCGACAAGATGACGATGGCCCACTCCCTGGAGCTGCGCGTGCCGCTGCTCGACAAGGAGCTGATGGGCGTGGCCGAGAAGGTGCCGACCAAGTACCTGATCACCGACGAGAACACCAAATACGCGTTCCGCCAGGCCGCGGGCAAGCATCTGCCCAAGGAATGGTACGACCGCGAGAAGCTCGGATTCCCCGTGCCGATCAGGAAGTGGCTCCGCGAGGAGAAGTTCTACAAGTACGTGCGCTCCGTGTTCGAACGCGATTACGTGAGCCGCTTCTTCGACCAGGACGCACTGCTCAGAATGATCGACGACAACTACACGGGCAAGACGGACGACCGCCGCAAGATCTGGACGGTCTACTCCTTCCTCACCTGGTACGACGTGTACTTCGTGCACGACGGCACCAAGCCCGAGGTCATCGACATCGACTGACGGCGACGGACGCCATCCGGCTGGACGCGGGGCTTCCGGCCTCGCTGGTCCAGAATTGGCGCCGGACCGGAAACGCGCCCCGGGACCATGCGACACGCAATGGTCCCGGGGTGTGGTATTATCTACAAGGCTTGAGAAATCAAGAAAGCGGGACATCCCCACCTGGAAGCCTTTCATGGCCTCGGGTTCAGGCAGAAGCCTCCATCATCACAGATGGTGCAGGACGAAATCGAATTCGTCATACCGCCGCAACGTCGTGTTGCCGTGGCCTGCTTCGCCGTGAACATGCGAGACTCTGGAAAGCTGCCAATCCGGAGACGTTCCCACTGAACGGAACATGAGGATTGGAGTCATCATCAGCGACGAACCACGCATTAACGACGAGATTCGCGTCTCCCAGGTGCGTCTGATCGGCCCGAACGGCGAGCAGGTGGGAGTCATCGCGACTTCCGTCGCACTGAACCTGGCAAAGGAAGCGAACCTCGATCTCGTCGAGGTGGCGCCCAACGCGAAGCCTCCGGTCGCCAAGCTCATCGATTACGGCAAGTTCAAGTACAACGAGAAGATCAAGGCCCGTGAGGCCCGTCGCAATCAGAGCACCGCGGAAGTCAAGGAAATCCGCTTCCGTCTGAAGATCGACGACCACGACTTCGAGGTCAAGAAGGGGCACGTCGTGCGCTTTCTGACCGGCGGAGACAAGGTCAAGGTCACCATCATGCTGCGTGGCCGCGAGCAGTCCCGCCCGATCGGCGGCGTCGAGCTGCTGCGTCGTCTTGCCGGCGAAGTGGAGGAATACGGCACCATCGAATTCGCTCCGAAGCAGGAAGGCCGCAACATCATCATGACGCTTGCGCCCAAGGGCAAGAAGGTGCACACCCAGTCCGAGCAGCGCCGCCGCGGCAACCAGTCCCGCGCCGAGCGCCAGGCCCGGCAGGCTGCACGTCTGGCGGCCAAGCAGGAAGCCCAGGCGAAGGCCGCGGCCGAAGCCAAGGCTGCGGTGTCGGCCGACAAGAAGACTTCCGAATCGAAGTAACAAACAAGGAGGGCAGCAATGCCGAAGATGAAAACTAATTCCGCCGCTTCCAAGCGCGTCCGCGTGACCGGTTCCGGCAAGCTGATGCACGCCGGCTCCGCAATGCGCCACAACCTCGAGCACAAGTCCGCTCGTAAGCGCCGCGAGCTGAAGGCCGACGGTGTTCTGGCCACTTCCCAGAGCAAGAACATGAAGAAGCTGCTCGCCCGCTGAATTCGGCGAGAGCGGAACAACAAGACTTAATAGAAAGCTGAGGAATCAAATATGGCACGTGTCAAGCGCGCAGTGAACGCCCACAAGAAGCGTCGCGTCGTTCTCGAGAGGGCTTCCGGTTACCGTGGCCAGCGCTCCCGTCTGTACCGCAAGGCCAAGGAGCAGCTGCTTCACTCCTTTACCTACAACTTCCGCGACCGCAAGGCTCGCAAGGGCGACTTCCGCAAGCTGTGGATCCAGCGCATCAACGCTGCCGTCCGTGCTGAGGGCATCACCTACAACCGCTTCATCCAGGGCCTGCACCTCGCCGGCATCGAACTGGACCGTCGCGCCCTCGCCGAGCTGGCCGTCTCCGACCCGGAGACCTTCAAGGTCATCGTCGAGCAGGCCAAGGCCGCTCTTCCGGCTGACGTGAACGCTCCGAAGGAAGCCTGAGCTTCTTTTCGCTGAACAAGCGTGTTTGCATTGACCCCCGCCCTGCCTAGGAGCGGGGGTCAATTGCATTCCCGGCAGCGCGCCGGATGCTTCGGCACGAGCGGGACGCGGGCGACGGGAAGGAAACTGGACGAGGCGCAGAGCGGGCCAAGACGGGACAATGATGGACGAGGGCACGATGGACGATATGAAACGACTGGTCAAACAATATCTCGCGCATATCGACGTGGAACGGGGATTGTCGAAGGCCACGGTGTCGGCCTATGGCTCCGATCTGGGCAAATACACCGACTGGCTCGCCGAGCATGGCGTCTCGCGGCTGGAACAGGTGACCACGCAACGGGTCGAGGACTACATCGCCTTCCTCGACGCCTCGGGCGAGTCCGCGCGCAGCAAGGCGCGCAGGCTCGCCAGCATCCACGCGTTCCACCGTTTCGCGCTTGGCGAGCACGCCGTATCGGATGATGTGTCGTCACAGGTCAAGGCGCCCAAAGGGGCCGGCACGCTGCCCGAGGTGCTGACGGTGGATGAGGTCGCGCGGCTGCTCGACGCGATTCCCGTGTCGCAGAACCGCGCGCTTGGCGGCGCGTCCCAGGATGTTCCCGACGATCCGGCGATGCTTCGCGACAAGGCGCTGTTGGAATTCATGTACGCGACGGGATCGCGCGTGTCGGAGGCCTGCGGCGCGAATCTGAACGATATCGACCTCGACGGGAAGATCGTTCGGTTGACGGGCAAAGGTTCCAAACAGCGGTTGGTTCCGATCGGCGGCTGCGCCTGCGAGGCCGTCTCCAGATACCTGCGGGGCGGGCGTCCCGCGCTGGAGGCGAAATCGAAAGGCCCCGCAGAACGGCAGGCGCTGTTCCTCAACAAACGCGGACGCCGGCTGTCGAGGCAATCGGTGTGGGAGATCATCCGCGCGGCGGGGGAACGCGCGCATATCGGCAAGCCGTTGCACCCGCACATCCTGCGCCATTCCTTCGCCACCCATCTGATCCAAGGCGGCGCCGACGTGCGCACCGTGCAGGAGCTGCTGGGCCATGCCAGCGTCACCACGACGCAGATATACACGCATGTGAGCCCGGAAAACCTCATCGAAACGTATCTGACCTCCCATCCGCGCGCGAGATGACGGTGTTGCTGCCGCCATGTGCGGAGACCATGGGATAGCATGTACAACAGTGAACGATGACACGAGGATGTTGGTAAGGTAAACGGTATGCCTACGGATTTGCTTGGACGTGATTATGAGACTTTTCCCGCGCCGGAACCGTTGCGGACGCACGGTCCCGCGAGGGTCATCGCCATGTGCAATCAGAAAGGTGGCGTCGGCAAGACCACCAGTTCCATCAATATCGCCGGGGCGCTGAGCCAGTATGGACGACGCGTGCTGATCGTCGATTTCGACCCGCAGGGCGCGGCGACGGTGGGACTGGGCATCAACGCCAACACGGTGGAGGACACGGTGTACACGGCGCTGTTCAACCCGCGCATGGACGTGCATGACGTGATCCGCCACACGGATTTCGAGAACCTCGACATCATGCCGGCCAACATCGACCTGTCGGCCGCCGAGGTGCAGCTGGTCACCGAAGTGGGCCGCGAGCAGATACTCGCCGGCGTGCTTCGCCAGGTGAAGGACGAATACGACGTGATCATCGTCGATTGCCAGCCGTCCCTCGGCCTGCTGACGGTGAACGCGCTGACTGCCGCGGACGGCGTGATCATCCCGGTCGCCGCCGAATTCTTCGCGCTGCGCGGCGTCGCATTGCTGATGCAGTCGATCGAGAAGGTGCAGACCCGCATCAACCCCGGACTTGAGGTGTACGGCGTGCTGGTGACGATGTTCACGCACACCTTGCACTGCGACGAGGTGCTGCAGCGCATCTACGAGGCGTTCCAGAACAAGGTGTTCCATTCGGTGATCTCCCGTTCCATCAAACTGCCCGACGCCACCGTGGCGGCGGCCCCGATCACCATCTACGCGCCGAACCACAAGACGGCTAAGGAATACCGCGAGGTCTCCCGCGAACTGATCGCCAAGGGCATCGTCGCGTGAACGGCATCGGATGAATCCATGAATCGGCTCCCGGGAGGGAGCCGATTCCGTTTTTCGGCATGGCCCGAAACCCACTTATAGTCATGTTGACTATAAGTGGTACACTCATACCTCGTAACCATTCGAACCGGTGGAACGAGGGCATGATGATCATGGGCAACGTTTCGGAGCGGCGCAGACAGCCCCCGCAGGTCGGCGTGTCCGTGGTGATTCTGGCCTTGGGGCCGGCATCCAGGGACAGCGCGACGACCGCGGACTCGGCCTGCGACGATGCCGGTTCGACGCTGTGGATGCCCTTGGTGAGGCGCGTGCGGCAGCCGTTCCTCGGGCAATGGGCGTTGCCCGGCGGAGACCTGCGGGCCGACCATTCGCTGGAGCAATCGGCCTATGCCGCATTGGAATCCACGACGTCGCTGCACCCACGGTATCTGGAACAGCTGTATACCTTCGGCGATCCCGCGCGTTCGCATGGCGGTCTGCCGATGGTGTCCATCGTGTATTGGGCGCTGGTGGGCTCCGTCGACGAACACGCCGGCCTCGTCGACGGCGACAACGTCAAATGGTTCCCGGTGGACCATCTGCCTCAACTGGCCTTCGACCATCGCGCGATCATCGATTACGCGCTGAGCAGGCTGCGGGGCAAAATCGAATATCCTCAGGTCGTCGCCCGATTGGTGGGCGATCGTTTCACGCTCAGCCAATTGCACGACGTCTACGAGGCGGTGGCCGGGCAGACCATCGATCTGGCGAATTTCCGCCGCAAGATGCTCGCATCCGGCCAATTGGAAGGCACCGGCGAGAAACTGAGGGTCGGGCGCAACCGTCCAGCCGCCGTGTATCGATACGCCAAAGACGCGCTCCGGCAGTCCGCGACGTGGACCTGCGCGCCGGTGGAACCCGCGGCCGTCGCAACGCCGGATGACGCGATCACGGCGCTCACCACGGTCTGAACCGCATCGGCGGAACCGCTGGCGACCGCTACTAGGTGATCGCCGTTAGTACGACTTACAAACACATCGTTTCAACAACCAACAGAAGGGGAGGCACGGTATGGCCGCGACACTGTCATCACCGTCCGTAGACGAAATCATCGCCCGGTTGGGCGCGCAAAGCACCTGTGACGCGGGTCTGACGCAGGATCCGTGGCACTTCGACACCACCAAGCCGAGCTACGGCCCCGGCGCATCCATGTTCGACCCGCTGCCGGGCAACGCGCCGCGCCAGCAGATGCTGCCGCAGGAATACCGCGACGCATCCGACGAGGAGCTCCAGGAACGCATCCGGGCCGCCAAATCCAGGCTCGGCAGCAAACTCCTGATCCTCGGGCACTTCTACCAGCGCGACGAGATCATCGTCCACGCCGATTTCGTGGGCGATTCCTTCCAGCTCGCCAAGAACGCGACCGAACGCCCCGACGCCGACCACATCGTCTTCTGCGGCGTGCACTTCATGGCCGAAACCGCCGACATCCTCTCCACACCCGAACAGACCGTGACGCTGCCGAACCTCTCCGCGGGTTGCTCGATGGCCGATATGGCGAACATCGACCAAGTGCAGGATTGCTGGGACCAGCTCGGCGAGATCTGCGGTACGAAGCCGGATGCCGACGGTCTCCAGCAGATCATTCCGGTCACCTACATGAACTCCTCGGCCGCTCTGAAGGCGTTCTGCGGACGCCACGGCGGCATCGTCTGCACCTCCTCGAACGCCCACGCGGTGCTCGAATGGGCGTTCGCCCGCGGCAAGCGCGTGCTGTTCTTCCCCGACCAGCACCTCGGCCGCAACACCGCGCTCGCCATGGGCATGAGCCTCGACCAGATGCCGGTGTGGAACCCGTACAAGCCGGCGGGCGGCGCAGAGGATCCCGCGGTGTACGCCAACGCGAAGATGATTCTATGGAAGGGCTTCTGCTCCGTGCACCAGCGCTTCACCGTCGAACAGGTGGAACGCGCCCGCAAGGCGTATCCGGGCGTCAAGGTGATCGTGCACCCCGAATGCTCGATGGACGTCGTCAACGCGGCGGACGGCACCGGCTCCACCGCATACATCGTCAAGGAGATCGCCAACGCGCCGGCCGGATCCGCGATTGCCGTCGGCACGGAGATCAACCTCGTCAACCGTCTGGCCGCGCAGTACCCGGACAAGACCGTTTTCTGCCTCGACCCCGTGGTCTGCCCATGCTCCACGATGTACCGCATCCACCCCGCATATCTGGCATGGGCGCTGGAGAACATCGAGCAGGGCAACATCGTCAACCGCATCACCGTGGACGACGACACCGCGCGTGACGCGAAAATCGCACTGCAGCGCATGCTGGAGGTACACCCATGATCGTCGTGGTCGGAGCCGGCATCGCCGGATTGAGCGCGGCGCTCGCGGCCGCGGGGGACGAACGCCTCGGCCAAGAGGGATTGCGCTTGGAAGGACGGGCGGCGCTCGCGGACGGAGCGAAACGCCATCCCCAGGAAGTGCTGCTGGTCTGCAAGGACGAATTCGTGGAATCGAACACCTACCACGCGCAAGGCGGCGTGGCATCCGCGATCTTCGACGATGACGACCCTGCGTTGCACGCCGCCGACACCATGGCGGCGGGACACGGCCTGTGCGACCGCACGGCGGTCGACATCCTGACCGACGAAGGCGCGCGCCGCGTCCGCGAACTCATCGATGACGGATGGCGCGTCGACCGCGACGAACAGGGCCACGTGCTCCGCGGACTCGAAGCGGCGCACTGCCGCTCCCGCGTCGTGCACGCTGGCGGAGACGCCACCGGCAAGGTGCTGGAACTCGACGTGTCCGCCATGGTGAAGGCCAACCCGAACATCACCGTGCTGGAACATGCCTTCCTGAACGACGTGGTGGTGCGCGACGGCCATGTCGCCGGGGTACGGCTTTCGGTCCGCGACGCCAAGGGCGGCGTGCGGCCGCGCGTCGTCACCGCCGAACGCGTCATCCTCGCCACTGGGGGAGCGGGCAGACTCTATCCGTACACCACCAATCCATCGGTCGCCACCGGCGATGGACTCGCCGCGGCATTGCGGGCCGGAGCGCAGGTCGCCGATCTGGAGTTCTACCAGTTCCACCCTACGGCCATGGCCATCGGCGAGCATTTCCTCGTCTCCGAAGCCGTTCGCGGCGAAGGCGCGGTATTGCTCGACGAACACGGGCACCGCTTCATGACCGACATCGACCCGAAGGCCGAACTCGCGCCACGCGACGTGGTGGCGCGGGCCAACTTCCGCACCATGCAGGCGCAGGGCGGCAAACCGGTCATGCTCGACGTGTCGCCGATGGCCAAGGAAAACCCCGATCTGGCGGAATTCCTCCGCCACCGTTTTCCGACCATCGACGCCTACACGCGCGAACTCGGATTCGACTGGAGCAAGGAGCCCATTCCCGTCGCGCCGGCGGCGCACTACTGGATGGGCGGCATCCGCACCGACCTGTTCGGACGCTCAAGCATTCCCGGCCTGTATGCGGCGGGCGAATGCGCCCGCACCGGTGTGCAGGGCGCCAACCGCCTCGCCTCGAACTCCCTGCTCGAAGGCATGGTCTACGGATACCGCGCTGGCCTCGCCGCGGCCAGCGATCGAGCCGACGCCACATGGCGGCCACAGGACTTCGACAACAGCGAGATCCCCGGTCTGCCGGTCTGCCAGAAGCCGATGACCATCCATACGACGGCCGCGCGCGACGCGATGGTGCGGCCATGGGACCGTACACATATCGAAAACACGATGTGGAGGCATGTGGGCGTGATCCGCACCGGCGAAAGCCTCGCCACGGCGGTCGCCGAACTCGGCGCCGGCCTCGCGGCCGCCAACGCCGAATACCACGACGGCACATCCGCGGCGGAATACGCGCAGGCGGTCACCGAATGGGAGAACCGCAATCTGCTCACCGTCGGATACGCGGCGGCCATCGCGGCGAACAACCGCTGCGAATCGCGCGGCGCGCACACCAGGCAGGATTATCCGACGCATAATCCGACCATCGCGCATTCCATCGCCTACGTCATGGCATAGCGTCATCAACGCGTCATCAACGAAAGGACCACAACCATGCTGACCCGCCAGGTCATCCGCAAGGCGGTCGAGGCGGCGCTTGAGGAAGACGCCCCCAACGGCGACATCACCTGCGAGACCACCATCCCCGCTGACGCCCACGGCACCGCGCGGCTCGTCGCCCGCGAACAGGGCGTGATGAGCGGCATCGACGTGTTCGCCGCGGCCTTCGCCGCGCAGAACCCCGCCGTCGTCGTGAAACCGGCCATCAAGGACGGCGGACGGTTCACCGCGGGGCAAACGCTCGCCGAAGCCGTCGGACCGGTGCGCGACCTGCTCACCGCGGAACGCATCGCGCTGAACTTCACCCAGCGCATGTGCGGCATCGCCACCATGACCGACGCCTTCGTCAAGGCCGCGGAAGGAGCCGCCGCATTGCCTGACTACCGCGCTCCGCGCACCTACGCGCGCACCCGCATCGTCGACACGCGCAAAACCACGCCCGGACTGCGGCCGTTCGAAAAGTACGCGGTCGTCTGCGGCGGCGGCCATAACCACCGCTACGGACTGTCGGACGCGGTGATGGTGAAGGACAACCATCTCGCGGCGCTCGCCGAACAGGGCATCGACATGGCCGGCGCGATCAGGCACATCCGCGAACAGGTCGGACACACGACGCATATCGAGGTCGAGGTGGACCGGCTGGAGCAGATCGACGCGGCGCTCGCCGGCGGTGCCGACACCATCATGCTCGACAACTTCTCCCTGGAAGACACGCGCAGGGGAGTGGACCGCATCGCCGGGCGCGCCATCGTCGAGGCCAGCGGCAATATGACGATCGAACGCGTGCCCGAGGTCGCGGCCACCGGAGTGGACGTGATCTCCGTCGGCGCGCTCACCCACAGCGTCCGCAGCATCGATCTGGGATTGGACTGGCAATGACGGGCATGTATCTCGACGCGGCCTCCACCGAACCGGTCAGCGAAGACGTCATCCGTGCGATGATGCCGTTCCTGACCGAGGCATATGCGAATCCGATGAGCGTGCACAGCGCGGGAAAGACCGCGGCGAAGGCGCTGGAAGCCGCCCGCGCCTCGCTGGCGGCCGACTTGGGCGCGCGTCCGGACGATGTGATTTTCACTTCCGGCGGCACCGAATCCGACAATCTCGCCGTCAAAGGCATCGCCATGGCACGGATTCGCAGGATGCGCGATGCATACGGCGAATCCGTGACGCCCCGCATCATCGTCTCGTCCATCGAACATCCGGCTGTGCTGGAATCCGCGCGATGGCTGGAACGCTGGTTCGGATGCGAGGTCGTGGAGATTCCCGTCGATGCCCAGGCGCATATCGATCTGGACGCGTTGCGTGGGGAACTCGAACAGGGAAGGCTGGATGTTCCTTCCGAAACCGCCAAGCCACGCAATGCCACGGTGTTGGTTTCCGCCATGCTCGCCAACAACGAGGTGGGCACGGTGGAGCCTGTGGACGACATCGCGCGCATCGCGCATGCGTGTGGCGTGCCGCTGCACGTGGACGCGGTGCAGGCCGCGGGGCAGATTCCGATCCGCATGCGCGAATGGGACGTGGACGCGATGAGCCTATCCGGACACAAGTTCGGCACACCGAAGGGATTGGGCGCGTTGCTGCTCCGTTCCCGCGTGCCCATCGAGCCGCTGATCAACGGCGGCGGGCAGGAACGCTCCCTGCGCTCGGGCACGCAGAATGTGGCCGGCGCCGTCGCGCTGGCCGTGGCGTTGCGTGACGCGAACACCAGGATGCGGGGAATCCAGCGGCAACTGGTCGCCTCCCGCGACCGTCTCATCGACGCCGTCATGCGCGTCGAGCCCAAGGCGCGGCTCACCGGCGATCCGATGCGTCGGCTTCCCGGCCATGCGTCATTCGTGTTCCCAGGGCTTTCCGGCGAGGCGTTGCTGGTGGATCTCGACGCGCGCGGCATCGCGTGCTCGTCCGGTTCCGCATGCGCCGTGGGACGCCATGAGGCCCCCGGCACGCTGCTGGCCATGGGATATGCGGAACCGGTTGCGAAATCCGCCGTCCGCATGACCTTCCGCGAACCGCTCGCACCGGAACAGATCAACCAGATCGCGGCCGCCGTGGAGGAATCCTGCACATCGCTGTGCGCCGCTTCGACGGTGCATGACGCTTCGATCAACGTTCAGGCGCAGCTATTTATGAGTAACAACGGGTAAGGATTCCCATGCAATTGCCGTGGTGGAAATCATACGAGGCGCATAGATGAAAGGTTTATGATTATGGAGTCTCCCACTGTGGCAGTTGGTGCCGCGTTCTTACATGCATGGTTTACGTATGCGGTCCAATTAGATACAGTCACATTTTTATAACTAGGCGCGTTTCATACATTCACACGTCTGGCACAGGGCTTTATAGGTCGGTTAGGCGTGCATGCTGTCAACTGCGCCATAGAAGAGAAGGGATTATGATCGCATGACTGGAGAAGACAATAATTCCGGCCTTTCCATCGAGGAACAAGGTATCGATATCATCGACGAATCTGAGCGGAAAGGTACGCCGCGCAGCCTGTTCTGGCCGTGGTTCGCTTCCAACATCTCTGTGCTGTCCATGTCGTACGGCGCATGGGGACTCGGTTTCGGCATCTCGTTCTGGCAGGCTACTGTCGCAGCCATCATCGGCGTGGTGGCATCGTTCCTGCTGGTTGGTGTGGTGTCCATCGCCGGCAAGCGTGGCAACGCGCCGACCATGGTGATTACGCGCGCCACCTTCGGAGTGGAGGGCGCAAAGGTACCATCGGCGTTAAGCTGGATTGCCACTCTCGGCTGGGAGATTTCGCTGACTGCCACGGCGGTGTTGGCTTTGGCTACCATGTTTGACCGACTTGGTTGGGGAGATGGAGCCACCGGCAAGATCATCGCCACGGTTATCGTGGTTGGCATGGTCGTCATCGCCGGCATTTTCGGCTATGACCTCATCATGCGTTTCCAGCAGGTCATCACCCTTGTCACTGCTATCGTGACCATCGGCTTCTTCGTCTTGGCATGGGGGCACATAGACTTTGCGGCTATCGCATCTGTCAAGGCTGGTGGTGTGCCAGCGGTGCTCGGCTGCTGTTTCTTCGTTATGACTGGGTTTGGACTGGGGTGGGTGAACATCGCCGCCGATTACTCGCGCTATCTGCCGCGTGCATCTTCCAACAAAGGTGTGGTGTTCTGGACTACATTCGGAGCTTCGCTCGCGCCAGTGCTGCTCATCGTTTACGGGCTGCTGCTCGCCGGCTCCGATTCAAAGATGTCTGAAGCGGTAGGCAATGATCCAATTGGCGCCATCGGCTCCATCCTTCCGACTTGGTACTTGGTGCCATTCACCATCGTCGCGGTGCTTGGCCTTATGTCCGGTGCGATTATGGACAACTATTCCAACGGACTGGCGCTGCTGTCCTTCGGCATTAAAATGCCACGTACGCTTGCGGCCGCGCTGACCGCCGCGCTCACCGTGCTCGGCGTGGTGTATGTGACGTTCTTCTCCAGTACTTTCATTGGTCCATTCCAAGGTTTTCTCATCACGCTTGGTGTGCCTATGGCGGTTTGGGCAGGTCTGTTCGTCGGCGACGTGCTCGTGCGCCGCAAGGATTACGATACCGTTGGTCTATACGACCCGAAGGGGCGTTATGGCACATGGAATGTGAAGTCCATGGTTATTCTCGCGGTCGGCACTGTACTTGGCTGGGGACTGGTGGTGAACACTGCCGCCGATTGGCTCAACTGGCAGGGATATCTGCTTGGCTTGTTCGGCGGTCGTGAAGGTAGCTGGGCATCAGCCAATCTTGGTGTGATTGTAGCTCTGGGCGTCGGTCTCGTCGGCTCGCTACTGCTGCAGCGTGGTGATATCGCCAAGCAAGAGGCGACTCTTGGAAAGGGAGAAGCGAAATGAGCATGCGGGACGATGAATGGCTGGTCGTCATCGATCGACAGAACGTGTTTGCACAAGATTGGTCTGATTGGGCTTGTGCAAATGGCTCCTTCCATGACGCCGATTCAGCATTTGAACGACTGGCTCGAGCCTATGGCGACCGCGTGGCGTACACGAGGTATGTGGCCGCTTCGCCGGTGAAAGACGCGTGGTCTGATTACTTTAAGGAGTGGCCGCAGTTCTTGGTTCCGCCGGAGGACCCGATGTATCGGCTTACCGAGGAGACCGAACGCTTTGCACGAGGGCACCCCGTGGTGAGTTGTTCCACATTCGGCAAATGGGGCGACGAACTTGCCAAGGCGATCCAGGGGAGCAAGCGCATCGTGCTGTGTGGTGTGTCCACTGATTGTTGCGTGCTTGCCACGGCCTTGGCCGCCGCGGATGCCGGCGTATCTGTTCGTGTGGCCACCGATGCTTGCATGGGCAGCACTCCGGAAAACCACCAGCTTGCGTTGGATACCATGGCGTTGTTCTCTCCATTGATTGAGCTGACCGATAGTGGGGCCATACTTTCCTGATCTTGGCTTCGTTCAGTGCCGCCGTGGCAGGCGCCATGCTGTCCACGGCGGCACCATGTATCAGACCATCGATGCCACGCGTCATTTGGCGGCTTCGTATGTTTTCGTGCTTGGGACGATTGATACGCTCGGTGTCGCAATGCTCCGTTAGAATTGATTCGGTTTGTGTGTGGGTACGGATTTCAAGTACCGATAACCAATGCGTACGTACCGAACAGTAACGCAAAGAACAGCAATATTAAGAGAGGTTTCGATGGCGGTTCGCGGCGATATCCGAAATGTAGCGATTGTGGCACACGTCGATCATGGCAAGACTACCCTGGTCAACGCGATGCTGGCCCAGTCCCACGTGTTCAACGAGCGTGAGGAAGTCCCGGATCGCGTGATGGATTCCAACGATCTGGAACGCGAGAAGGGCATCACCATCCTCGCCAAGAACACCGCGGTGAAGTACACCGGTCCGCTGGCCGCCAAGTACGGCCACCCGGAGGGCATCACCCTCAACATCATCGACACCCCCGGCCACGCCGATTTCGGCGGCGAGGTCGAGCGCGGCATCTCCATGGTGGACGGCGTCGTGCTGCTCGTCGACGCTTCCGAAGGCCCGCTGCCGCAGACCCGTTTCGTGCTGCGCAAGGCCCTGGAGGCCAAGCTGCCGGTCATCCTGTGCGTGAACAAGACCGATCGTCCGGACGCCCGCATCGAAGAGGTCGTCGGCGAATCCTCCGACCTGCTGCTGGGTCTGGCCCAGGACGTCATCGAGGAAGGCGTCGATCTCGACGAGGACAGCCTGTTCGACCTGCCGGTCATCTACTGCGCGGCCAAGGCCGGATACGCCTCCACCGAACCGCCGGCAAACGGCGCTCTGCCCGACAACGACAACCTCGAACCGTTGTTCGAAGCCATCATCAAGAACATCCCGGCTCCGGAATACGAAGAGGGCGCGCCGCTGCAGGCCCACGTCGCCAACATCGACTCCTCCGACTTCCTCGGCCGACTCGGTCTGGTCCGCATCTACAACGGCACGTTGGAGAAGGGCAAGACCTACGGCCTGTCCCGCGTGGACGGATCCCTGGAGAACTTCCGCGTCTCCGAACTGCTGCGCACGCAGGGTCTGGACCGCACCCCGGTCGAATCCGCGGGCCCCGGCGACATCGTCGCCGTCGCCGGTGTGAACGACATCATGATCGGTGAGACCATCGTCGACCCGAACGACCCGAAGCCGTTGCCGCTCATCCACGTCGACGATCCGGCCATCTCCATGACCTTCGGCGTTAACGATTCCCCGCTGGCCGGAACCGAAGGCAAGGGCCACAAGCTCACCGCCCGCATGATCAAGGACCGTCTGGACCGCGAGCTTATCGGCAACGTGTCCATCAAGGTGCTGCCGACCGAACGCCCGGACGCCTGGGAGGTTCAGGGCCGTGGCGAACTCGCGCTGGCCGTGCTCGCCGAAGAGATGCGTCGTGAAGGCTTCGAGCTGACCGTCGGCCGTCCGCAGGTGGTCACCAAGACCATCGACGGCGTGGTCAACGAGCCTATGGAGAACACCACCATCGACGTGCCGGAAGAGTACATGGGTGCGGTCACCCAGCTGATGGCCGACCGCAAGGGTCGCATGGACAACATGACCAACCACGGCTCCGGCTGGGTCCGTCTGCAGTTCACCGTGCCGTCCCGTGGCCTGATCGGCTTCCGCACCGCGCTGCTGTCCGCCACCCGCGGCACCGGCATCGCATCCTCCATCTCCGCCGGCTACGCTCCGTGGGCGGGCCAGATCGTGACCCGCCAGAACGGCTCCATGGTCTGCGACCGTCAGGGCGTCGCCACCCCGTACGCCATGCAGCGTCTGCAGGCCCGTGGCAACTTCTTCGTCGAACCGCAGTCCCCGGTGTACGAGGGCCAGGTCGTCGGCGTCAACAACAAGCCTGACGAGCTGGACGTGAACATCACGCTGGCCAAGCACATGACCAACATGCGTTCCGCCACCGCCGACGTGTTGGAGACCCTGACCCCGCCGATCAAGATGAGCCTCGAGGAGTCCCTGGACTTCGCGAACGAGGACGAGTGCGTGGAGGTCACCCCGGAGGCCATCCGCATCCGCAAGATCATCCTGAGCCGTGAGGACTGGTACAAGTGGCGCGCCAAGCAGCGTCGCCAGAACAACGCCCAGAACAACAAGTGAGCGTGTGACGTCGTTCTGGCGCTTCGCGGGTGTGAAGCCCGCTCACCTCGCCTATGGAAAGCCCACAGGGTTTTCCACTTGACGGCTCGCCAGAACAACGCCCAGAACAACAAGTGACAGCTGACAGGTAATGCTGCTCTAATACAACGGGAAGAGGAAGAGACATGTTTCGTGTCTCTTCCTCTTTTTTCAGAAACAGGAGCGATAGTGGCGTATATGAAACAACGGACATCGCAAACGGAACACGCATCGGCACGGGCCGACCGCAGACTGATGCCATGGTCGCATCGGCTGCCGGCATGGGCAAGATTGCTGATCGACCTGCTGTCCGGCGTGGCGGTGGGCATGATCGGCACCATCGCGCATCGCATGGGCGCTTCCTCCAACATTCCATACGGCCTGTTGCTGGCCTATCTGATCGTCGTGCTGTCCACTTGGTGCGCGCGTTCCCGTGACGGCGCGTCTGGTTTGGCGTTGCATCTGATCGGCTCGTCGCTGATGGTGTGGATGGTGCTTTCGGGATACGGCCCGGGGGGTGACGCCATGATTCCCGTCGGTTTCGGCGACGGCGCGTCGATGCCGTTCTTCAGCGAGCATGTCGGCTACTTTTGGCTGTACGGCGTGCTGGTCATCCCCCTGGTGATGCTGGTGCTGCCGAAGCGCTGGTTCGCCGTTCCTCCGCGGCTCGACGACGAACGCAAGGACTCCGCACAGGTGGCTCAGCCGGTGGAATGATCGCGGTTTCCGGACCGATGATGCGATAAGGTGCTTTTCGTCAGGCAAATCTTCACGAGGAATGAGACGCAATGGGCGCACGCAAGCTGTTCTATCTCGGTCCGCAAGGCACATTCACGCACCAGGCCGCCGTCAACGCGTCTCATATGCTGGCGCCCCTCGCGACCGAAGGATTCGAACTGGTGCCAATGGACGATGTGCCGCAGATCCTCGAAGCTGCGCAAAACGGCGAGGGCTGGGGAATCATCGCGTGGGAGAATAACGTCGAAGGTTATGTGGTGCCCAATCTCGACGCCCTCATCGACGAAAGGGACCTCGTCGGATTCGCGCGCGTCGATGTGAACGTGGAATTCGACGCGTATGTGCGCGCCGGGACGGATCCGGATGCCGCCCGCATCGCCACGGCCCACTCCCACGGACTCGCGCAATGCAAACGATTCATCGGACAGCACCATCTCAAACCGCGGCCGGCCTCGTCCAACGCGGCCGCATGCCGTGACCTCGCGGACGGCGAAATCGCCTTCGGACCGCACATCTGCGGCGAGCTGTACGACATCACGCGCATCGGAACGTCCATCCAGGACTATCGGGGCGCGAACACCGATTTCCTCGTCCTCGCACCTCGTGAGGAGGTCTCCGTACTGCTGGAAAAGCCACGTTCGGAAGCCAACGTCGAATACGAGTCGGTGGTCACCCTCATCCCGCTGGTCACCGGTCCCGGCGTGCTCGCCGATCTGCTCGATGTGTTCCGCGACGCGGGGCTCAACATGACCAGCTTCATCTCGCGCCCGATCAAAGGCCGTACCGGAACATACAGCTTCATCGCCACCTTCGACGCCGCGCCATGGGAGCGGCGCTTCCACGACGCCATCGTCGACATCGCGGAACGCGGCGACTGGATCAAGACATTGGCGGTCTACCCGCGACGGGAACGGCCGAACCCGCCCGTCACCTCATGGATGCTGCCTCATGGGGGAGTACGGCTTGACTGCCGGCGACCGCCGGAACATTGGCGCGAAGACGACACGGTGAGAAGGGAACTGATGTGGTGATGGCGCAACAGAAAATCGCGATTGTGGGACTTGGCCTCATCGGAGGCTCTCTGGCGCGCAGACTCGCCGACGCGGGATGCGAAGTCACCGCATGGAACCACAACGACCGCCCCTACGCGACCGCCGAAGCCGACGGCATACGATGCATGCCCAGCCTCGGCGCGCTCGCCGAGGCGAAACCCGACGTGCTGGTGTTGTGCAATCCTCTGAAGGCGATGCCGCAGATCCTTGCGACATTGCGGGAATCCCTCGACCCCGAAACGACGACGCTCACCGATGTCGGCAGCGTCAAAGGCATGGTACGCGACCAGGTCGCGGCCGCGGGGCTCGACCGTTGCTATGTCGGCGCGCATCCGATGGCGGGCAACGAGCTGTCTGGCTGGGAGGCCTCCGACCCGACGTTGTACGATAACGCGCTGTGGGCCATCACCGTCGACGAGCACACGGAATACCGCAGATTCCTCGCCGTGGCCACCATGATCGTCGAACACTGCGCCAATCGGCTCATCGTGCTCGACGACGCCACCCACGATCGCGGCGCGGCGCTTATCTCGCATATGCCGCACGTCATCGCCACGGCCATGATTAACGAACTGGTCGATAACCCGGACCGCAACATCGCCGCCGCGCTCGCCGCCGGCTCCTGGCGCGACATGACCCGCGTGGCGTTGACCGATCCCAACCGCACCCGCGCGATGGTGGAAGAGGACGCCACCAATGTGGAGACGCTGCTGCGCGGCATGGCGGGCAGATTGACGGCCATGGCCGACGTGTTGCGACGCATTGGCGACCGGGGCGTGACCGATACGGATGACGATACACGGCTGTCGGAGTTCTTCGCGCAGGGGCAGCCTTTCCGCGACTACAAGGCCGCGTCCAAAGCTCCGGATTATGCCGACCGCTGCGCAATGGCGGAACTCGCCATCCCCGAACACGGATGGCAGCGGGCATTGCTGGAATCCGCGCGCAGGGGAGAGCACGTCATCCGTTTCGAAGACGACCATCATGTCGTCACGCAGGTGCGCTCCGCCGTCTGAACCGGCCGGCTGATGTTCTGAGACGTTCTGACCGGCCTCTTGGGCGGCTAAATCACCGTCCGGCGATTTTCCACCGGTTTGGGTTATCTGCGCGGTCTCAAACGGGGACGCTCCGGAACGGGTTTGAGCGTCACGATGGTATCCGCGGGAATGCTGACGCGCTGTTCCGGACGCGAGCCGTTCGCCGCGGCGTCACGAATCATCTCCAACGTCTGCCCGTCCCACGAGCGCACATGACCCACATAATCACGGAACTTCATACGGTGGTCGGTGGGATCGATGCCGTCACAGGTGCGCACCACGATGCGCGCACCTGCGGGAATCTCATTCGGAATCGGCATGCCATGCTCCTTCGAGTCATACGGCGGTTCGCCGTGATGCCATTCGGCACCATTCACCCACCAGCATAGTGGCCCGTGCCTATCGGTCCGTCATTCGCTGGCCACAGCGTCGAGCACCGGCTGCCTGAGCGCCTTCGAAGCGGGGGAGACGCTGGCGAGCAGACCGACGAGAATCGACAGCACAAGGAACAACACCAGCTGGTGCCACGGCACCGCCAGCGCCTCCAATCCGGATGACGCGTAGACGGCGCGTATCACCGCGCCCGCGGCGACGCCGACGACCAGTCCCATCACCGTGCCGAACACGGAGATGACCGCGGCCTCGATGCCCAGCATGCCGCGTATCTGCCCGCGCGATGTGCCGATGGCGCGCAACAATCCGATCTCCTTCGTGCGCTCCGACACGCTCAGCGCCAGCGTGTTCACGATGCCGAAGATCGCGATGATGATCGACAGCGCCAGCAGCGCGTACAGAATCATCAGCATCTGGTCGATCATCGAACTCATCGTCGATTTGTATTCGTCGCGGTCGAACACCGACACCGTGTAGTATTTCTTGACGGCCTTCTTGATGCGTTGCTTCACCGTGGCCGTGTTCGCGCCCGGCCTGTCGGTGACGTACGCCTGCATCACGAACATCGTCTGCTTGTTGCCGAGCTGCTCGGCCAGGTCGTCGTTGATGATCGCATAGTCGCGGTATACGGAGTTCGACACGATCGCGCCGATCGTCAGCGTCTTGCGCGTGGTGACCTTCTTCGTTTTGACCAGTGTCTTCGGATCGACGTTCTGCGCCTCCGTCGTGTACTGGGCGATCTCGTCGGTTTTGGATTGCGCGCCTGACGCATCGCCGGAGGCCGCGAGCCGCTGCGCCTCGTCCCGCAGCTCCTGCACATGGTCCTGCACCTGCGCCTGGTAATCGGCCTGCGCCTGCGCGGTGGCCTGCTCGTCCACCACGGTGTTCTCGGCGGTCACCTTGACCTTTTCGCCGACGTGCCATCCGCGGTCGTCCGCGATGTTCTTGCCGACCAGCAGCTTGCCGTCCTTCAACGCGGACGCGGCGTCGCCCGCCTCGGTCTCGGCGGCGAACACCTTGGTGAACAGCTCCGGCTGGGTGGCGAACGTGAAACCGGAGATGGCCTTGCCATCGTATTTCACACCGAGCACCACACGGTTGGACACCACATGCCGCACGCCCTTGACGTTCCTGATATCGCTGATCGCATCGTCGGAAATCTTCCCGTAGGAGGCCGAACTGACGGCGAAATCGGCCTTGAGACCGGTGTCGATCAGCGAATTGACGGACGCCTGCGCGGAAGACGCCACGACGCCCAGGCAGCTGACGATGGCGACGCCGACGAACAACGCCGCCGCGGTATTGGACGTGCGCCGCTTCGACCGGGAGATATTGCGGGTGGCGAGACGTCCCGTCACCGTGAAGATCTTCGACGGCAGCCATCCCAGCACCATGCCGGCGGGCGCGACGAAGGCCGGTCCCGCGACGATCACGCCGATCACTACCAGCGCCGCGCCGATGCCCAGCGGCCATCCGACGGCGATGCCGTTCACGGCCGCCCAAGGCGTGGGGCCGTCGCCGTCCGCCGAGGCCAACGCGCAGGTGAACGCCCAGCAGCCGGCTCCCAGAACCACCATGCACGTTCCGATGATGCCACGCAAGCGCACCGGTTTCTCCGGATTGACCGTCTCGTTCATCGCCTGGATCGGCGGAGCCAGTGCCGCGTTGCGCGCGGGCAGCGCCGCGCCGATCAACGTCACCAGCACGCCGACCAGCAGACCGACCAACATGTCGGATGCCGTCGGGTCGGTGGCTCCGGTCAGAGGCATGCCCATATTCGCCAAGCCGGACGCGATGAGCTTCACCATGCCCCAGCCCAATGCGATGCCGGCGCCGGAGCCCACCAGGCCCAGCACGACGGCCTGCACGATCACCGTCATGAACACCTGCATCGGGGATGCGCCGATGGAACGCAGCAGCGCGTAGCCGCGCATCGATTCGCGCACGATCATCGAGAACGTGTTCGCGATGATGAACGAGCCGACGAACAATGCGATGACGGCGAATATGAGGATCAGCGGTTGGATGAATCCGAGCGCGTCCTGCGTGGATTTGGTGGTTTCGTCGCGGTATTCGTCGCCGGTGATGGCATGCGCCTTCGCGGACTTCGGCAACGCCTTGTTGATGCGGTCGGCAAGCTGTTGCTGCTCGCTGTCGGTAAGCGGCGTCCTGGCGTCGCCGTAGACGCTGATCAGCGATGTCTTGTCGGGATCGTCGGATTGCTGCGTGGCCTGTTCCTTCGCGGTGGCCGGGTCGATGCCGATGATGATCGCGCCCGCCTGGCTCGCGGTCGTTGAGAAGATGCCGCTGACGGTCACCTTATGAGGGCCGTCGGCATAGACGACCTTCGTGGTGTCCCCGACTTTCAGCTTCGACTGCTCCGCGGCAAACGAATGCAGGGCGATCTCGTTCCCGTTGCGCGGATATGTGCCGGACGTGAACGTCGCCGAACGCCATGGCGTGGACGCGCTCATGCCCATGGCAAGGGTCGGTGCGCCGACCGTGGTCACCGCATCGCCGTGCTTGTCGACCAGCACCACGCCCGATACCGCGTACACGACCGGTGCCGAGGAGACGCCCTTCACCTTCGCGATGGTTTTGGCGAGATCGGCGTCGATGCTGTTGTAGGTCTTCGTGGAGCCGGTCGATGCCGACGACGCCCCGCTTTTGACCTCCTGCGAGCCGCGCACGTACACATCGTGGTCGGCGTTCGTGGACATCATCTGCGACACCTGGTTGTTGAGCATCTCCCGGAAGCAGAACGAGCCGACCACGAAGCTCACACCGAGCGCGATGGCGATGATCGACATGACGAACCGGCCGAAATGGCTGCGCGCATCGCGCAATCCTATGCGAATCATGCCTGCGCGCCCTCCATGGTGGAGCCATCGTCGGCGTCGTCGCCGGCGAACACATCGAGGATCTCGTCATATGTCGGATGCGCCATATCGCGGGTGATGTTGCCGTCGGCCAGCACCAGCACGCGGTCCGCGAAGGAGGCCGCACGCGGGTCGTGCGTGACCATCACGATCGATTGGCCGTATTCGCGCACGGAATCACGCAGGAACCCCAGCACCTCGCGGCTGGAGCGGGAATCCAGATTGCCGGTCGGCTCGTCCGCGAAGATGACGGACGGGCGCGCCATGATCGCACGCGCGCACGCCACGCGCTGCTGCTGGCCGCCGGAAAGCTGGCTCGGACGATGGTCCAGACGCTTCTCCAGGCCGACCACCCGTACCACCTGCCTGAACCATCGGCGGTCGATCGGCTTCTTCGCGATCTGCAGCGGCAGAAGGATGTTCTCCTTGGCGGACAGCGTCGGTACCAGATTGAAGGATTGGAAGATGAATCCGATCTGGTTGCGGCGCAGGTCGGTGAGCTGCTTCTGGTTCATGGACGAGACCTCAAGGCCTTCGACGACCACCTTGCCGGAAGTCGGCGTGTCCAATCCGGCCATGCAGTGCATCAGCGTGGATTTTCCCGATCCGGACGGACCCATGATCGCGGTCATCTCGCCGCGGTTGAACGAGACGTTCACATGGTCGAGCGCCGTGACCTGGTTGCCCTGCGAGCCGTAGATCTTGGTCAGATCGATCGCTTGGGCCACGATGTGTTCGTCGATGCTGCCGATGTGCCCGGCATGTTTGGAATGACGCGCCATGATACCGCCTGTTTCTTGGATTGCGTTGTTCGTCTTCAGTCTATCGGCACAAGCGCACATAATGGTAGGAAGGGCAGGGGGCGGTTGGATGACGGGCGCCGGCGCGCGGAACGGCATGGTGCGACGGCGTGACATGGACGTGAATGGATGAAAGGACCGGCGATGCGACTCACCGATGACGTCGACGCGTTCGACGCGTATCTGAAGGCCAACCGTGGATTGAGCGCCAACACGCGCAAGGCGTACCGCGGCGACTTGAACGAATGCATGGACTATCTGGCGGACCACGGCTGCGCCGACCTCAACGAGACGACCATCGAGGACCTGCGCATGTGGATGGCGGAATCGTCCAAAAGCCATGCGCGCAGCAGCATGGCGCGCAAAACCGTCGCGGTGCGGTGCTTTTTCGCATGGGCGCATGAGCATGGGCGCGTCCGATCGAATCCGGCCGCGATGCTGATGACGCCGAAAATACCCGATGCGCTGCCGGCGGTGCTCAACGAATCGCAGGCCGAACGGCTGATGGACCGTGTCGACGAGGAAAGCGGCGAGCATGCCGGCGCGCGTGAGGCGGTCCCGCCGCACGGCGATCAGGACGCCGCGTCTTCGGAATCATCGACGGCGTCTAGGGATGGGAAACGGCATGCGGTCGAACTGCGCGACGCGGCGATGCTCGAGCTGCTGTATGCGACGGGCATGCGCGTCGGGGAATTGACGGGGCTTGATGTCGGCGATGTGGCGTTCTCCAACCGCACCGCGAAGGTGACCGGCAAGGGCGACAAGCAGCGCGTCATCCCGTTCGGGGCTCCGGCCGCCCGTGCGTTGGAACGATGGCTGGAGGACGGACGACCGCGTCTGGCGAATGGCCGGTCGGGCGGCGCGCTGTTCCTCGGCGCGCGCGGCGGGCGCATCGACCAGCGGATCGTGCGGCAGGCGGTGCACGAATACGCGCATGACGCCGGCGTGCCCGACGTTGGCCCGCACGCGCTGCGGCACAGCGCCGCGACGCACATGCTCGACGGGGGAGCGGACCTCCGCGAGGTGCAGGAGATGCTCGGGCATTCCTCGCTCAAAACCACCCAGCGGTACACGCACGTCTCCATCGAGCAGCTGAAGGCGCGGTACGCCCAGGCGTTCCCCCGCGCGTGACGCCGCTCCCCGCCCGTGGATGCGATGGATGCCTGTTGTCCACTTCCGCGTCCGCCTGTCGGGATGCTGCGTCGTTGTCCCTCAATCGCGCGACAATGGTTTGCCAAGAGCTGAGCAAAGGTGGACGTCGATGTCTTTGACTTCGACGCCCACCTTCGCTTTGCGTGAAGCCCTTATGGGGCTTCGACACACAGCAAAAGGAGAACAATATGAAGAGGAAGGCTTTGGCGCTCGTCGCCGCGGCATGCGCTTTCGGCATGCTGCTGGGCGGTTGCGGATCTTCCAACAACACTGCTTCTTCGGATGACGGCAAGGACATCATCACCGCCTACAATTCCGAACCGCAGAACCCGCTCATCCCGGGCAACACCAATGAGACCGGCGGCGGCATCCCCGGCGACCTGCTGTTCGCGCGTCTGGTGTCCTTCGACACGAAGGGCAACGCGCAGAACGAAGTCGCCGAATCCATCACGTCCAACGACGACGGCACCCAGTTCGACATCAAAATCAAGAGCGGCTGGAAGTTCACCGACGGCACCCCGGTGACCGCCGAATCCTTCACCAAGGCGTGGAGCTACGTGGCCAACGCCAAGAACGCCCAGAAGTGCTCCTCGTTCTTCTCCACCATCAAGGGCTTCGACAAGCTGCAGGACGCCAAGAGCCTCAAGGGCGACGAGCAGCTCGAAGGCCTCAAGGTCGTCAACGACCACGAGTTCACCGTCGACCTGAACCAGCCCGACTCCGTGTTCGCCATCAAGATCGGCTACCTCGCCTTCGCCCCGCTGCCGGAATCCTTCTACAAGGATCCGAAGGCCTTCGGCGAGAAGCCGGTCGGCAACGGTCCGTACAAGTTCAAGTCCTGGAGCCACAACAAGCAGATCGAGCTCGTCAAGAACAACGCCTACAAGGGCAACGACGTGGCGAAGAACGACGGCGTGACCTTCAAGATCTACACCGATGACGAGGCCGCGTACGCCGACATCCAGGCCGGCAACCTCGACGTGATGAACTCCGTCCCGACCTCTGCCTCCAAGACCTTCAAGTCCGACTCCTCCGTCCAGCCGTACAACAAGGCCGGTTCCGTGAGCCAGACCTTCACTATCCCGTCGTCGCTGGAACACTGGCAGACCAACACCGAGGAAGGCCAGCTCCGCCGCCAGGCGCTGTCCATGGCCATCGACCGCGGCGCCATCTGCAAGAAGGTGCTCAACGGCCTGGGCACTCCGGCAGTCGAATTCACCTCCCCGCTCACCCCGGGCTACTCCGACTCCCTCAAGGGCAGCGAGAACCTGAAGTACAACCCGAAGAAGGCCAAGGAACTGTGGGCCAAGGCCGAGGCCATCTCCCACTACGACGGCAAGCTCACCTTCGCGTACAACGCCGATGGCGGTGCCAAGTCGATCTACGACGCCGTGGTGAACTCCGTGAAGAACACCCTGGGCATCGACGTGGCCACCAACCCGATTCCTACCTTCCAGGAATTCCGTAACGACGTGACCAACCGTTCCATCAAGGGCGCCTTCCGCACCGGATGGCAGCCGGACTACCCGTCCCCGGAGAACTACCTCTACCAGCTGTACTCCTCCGCGGCAGCCGACGGCAACGGTTCGAACGACGGCGACTACAAGAACGCCGAGTTCGACAAGCTGTGCTCCGAGGCCTCCGCAGCGAAGAGCACCGACGAGGCCAACAAGATCTACCAGCAGGCTCAGGAGATCCTGCTCAAGGAGCTTCCGGCCTTCCCGCTGTACTACTCCAACGCCACCGGCGTCGCCGCGACCGGTGTGAAGGGCTTCGAGATGGATTGGCAGAACCTGCCGGTCTACACCGAGCTCACCAAGTGAGGCTGACGGCGGGCCCCGACCCGTCGTAGGAATCGCTTCACTGTGAAGGGAAACAGGTTTCGGCCTGTTTCCCTTTTTCGTATTTCCCGGTTCCCCGCCGGCTGCGCAGAAGGTTTTTCGCAGCCGTTGAAAGGCGGATTCTCAGGCTTTCTTCAGTTTGGCGCAACATAGAAGTCTGTCGATGCGGTAAACTTACGGGGTATTTGATTCCGGTAAGACCTCTTTCGTAAGCCAGTACGGACTGGCGGCCAACCGGAATATGAAAAAAGGAGCAACCAAAAAATGGGCAAATATCTTCTGCGCCGCATTCTGCAGATGATTCCAGTGGTTCTCGGCACTACCTTGTTGGTATACGCTCTTGTCTTTGCTCTTCCGGGAGACCCGGTCAAGGCCATGTTCGGAGACAAGCCCGTCAACCATGCCGTGGAAATGCAGATTCGCGCCGAGTACAACCTCGACAAGCCGTTCATCATCCAGTATCTCCTGTTCCTGAAGAACGCGCTGACGCTCGACTTCGGCCAGACGTTCTCCGGCCAGTCGGTGCTCGGCGAGATCACAAGCGCCTTCCCGGTCACCATCAAGCTTGGCCTGATGGCGTTCGTGTTCGAAGCCATCTTCGGCGTGGTGTTCGGCGTGATCGCCGGCCTGAAGAAGGGCAAGTGGTACGATTCCGTGATCCTGATCGTCTCGCTGCTGCTGATCTCCGTGCCAACGTTCGTCACCGGCTTCCTCGGCCAGTATTTCCTCGGCGTGAAATGGCGCATCCTGCCGGTCACCGCAGGTTCCGATCCGGGATTCTTCGACCTGCTGATGCCGGCGATGGTGCTCGGCTCCGTTTCCATGGCCTACATCATCCGATTGTCCCGTTCCGAGATCTCCTCCAACATCTCCGAGGATTACGTGCGCACTGCGCGCGCCAAGGGCATGAGCAACAAGTCCGTCATGCTGCGTCATGTGCTGCGCAATTCGATGATCCCCGTCGTCACCTACCTCGGCCAGGATCTGGGCGCGCTGATGGGCGGCGCCATGATCACGGAACAGATCTTCAACATCCATGGCGTCGGCTTCCTGACCTACCAGAGCATCCTCAAGGGCGAAGCCAACGTCGTGGTGTCCGTGGTGACGTTGCTGACGCTGATCTTCGTGGTCTGCAACCTGCTGGTCGATCTGCTGTACGCCGCGCTTGACCCGCGCATCCGTTACGCGTGATAGGGAAGGAGTCGCAACTATCATGACCGATGAGAAAACAATGACCGCCCTTCCCGGGCAGGAACGCTACGTCGCCCCGATCGAGGAGACGCCGTTGCAGAGCGTCGACAACATCGACGATTCCGTCCCCGCCACCAGCATGTGGGCGGACGCGTGGCGCACGCTGCGCAGGAACCCGCTGTTCATCATTTCCGGACTGCTGATCCTGTTCATCGTCTTCGTGGCCTTGTTCCCGGGCGTGTTCACCAAGCAGGATCCGAATTACTGCACGCTGGACAACTCCCTGGAGCCAGCCTCCGCGGGCCACCCGTTCGGATTCGACGTCCAGGGCTGCGACGTGTACACCCGCGTGATCTACGGCACGCGCACCTCGCTGAGCGTCGGCATCCTGTCCACGCTGCTGGTGGTGCTGGTCGGCACGCTGATCGGTGCCATCGCCGGCTTCTTCGGCGGCTGGGTGGATGCGGTCCTCAGCCGTATCGTCGACATCTTCATGGCATTGCCGATGCTGTTGGGCGCCATCGTCGTGCTGCAGATGTTCCGCACCAACGACTCCATCTGGAAGGTCGTCCTGGTCCTCGCCCTGTTCGGCTGGGTCGGCACCGCGCGTATCGCGCGAGGCGCCGTGCTGGAATCGAAGAATCTGGAATTCAACACCGCGTCCACCGCATTGGGCTCCACGCCGATGCGCAACCTGTTCCGCCACATTCTGCCGAACTCCCTTGCACCGATCATCGTGGTGGGCACCACGTCCCTCGGCTCCTACATCGTCTCGGAGGCCACGCTGAGCTTCCTTGGCATCGGCCTGCCGACCACCACCGTCAGCTGGGGCGGCGACATCTCCAGCGCGCAGTCGATGCTGCGCACCGACCCGATGGTGCTGTTCTACCCGTCCGCGGCGCTGGCGATCACCGTTCTCGCGTTCATCATGATGGGCGACGCGGTCAAGGACGCGCTCGATCCGAAGAGCCGTACGGCCTGAGAGTAAGTGAGGAATTCGATGACTGAAATGAATACCGAAAATAGGCTCGAAGCCATGCAGCGCGCGAACGGTCCGCTTCTGGAGGTCAAGAACCTCCAGGTCGATTTCACGGCCGACAACGGCCGCGCGGTGCACGCCGTGCGCGATTCTTCCTTCAGCGTCTACCCGGGGCAGTGGGTGGCCATCGTCGGCGAGTCCGGTTCCGGCAAGTCCACCTCCGCCATGGCGGTGCTCGGATTGCTGCCCGGCACCGGCCATGTGGTCGGAGGCTCCATCAAACTCGATGGCCAGGAGATCTCCGGACTCAAGCAGAAGGAGTACGACAAGCTGCGCGGCTCCAAGATGGGCCTGGTCCCGCAGGATCCGATGAGCAACCTCAACCCGGTGTGGCGCATCGGCGCGCAGGTGAAGGAGGCCTTGGTCGCCAACAACATGGACATCGACCATGAGAAGCGCTCGTCCCTGGCCACGGCGTTGGCCGGCGACGAGGTCGAGCTCAAGGGCGACGACGACGAGACCTTCCTCGGCTCCAAAGAGCTTCCGGAACTGCTGAAGGCGGCCAAGGAGGCCCTTGGCAAGGCGGGCGTGTCCGGAGACGGGCTCGAGACGGCCATGGCCAGGTTCACCGAGGAATGGGTTCCGGGCTCCGAAACCCGCTGGCGCGTTGCCGACGGACTGATCAAGGCCGGTCTGAAGGACGACGACGCCTGGTACCTCGCCAAGAAGTACGTGGTCGGCTCCACGATGGACGACCGCATCGCCGGACTGCTGTCCGAGGCGGGCCTTCCCGACGCGGCGACCCGCGCCCGCCAGTATCCGCACGAGTTCTCCGGCGGCATGCGCCAGCGTGCGCTGATCGCCATCGGTCTGGCGTGCCGTCCGGAACTGCTGATCGCCGACGAACCGACGTCGGCGCTCGACGTGACCGTGCAGAAGAAGATCCTCGACCACCTGCACATGCTTACCGATTCCCTTGGCACCGCGGTGCTGTTCATCACCCATGACCTGGGTCTCGCCGCCGAACGCGCCCAGCACATCGTCGTGATGTACAAGGGGCAGGTCGTCGAATCCGGCCCGTCCCTGGAAGTGCTGCAGCATCCGCAGCACCCGTACACGAAGCGGTTGGTCGCCGCCGCGCCGTCCCTCGCCTCGCAGCGCATCATCTCCGTCAAGGAGCATGGCGGCGATGCGAAATCCGTGATGGAGCACGCGGTGAACGAGTCCTCGCTGAAGAGGGGCGAGACGGTCATCAGCGTGGACCATCTCACCAAGGAATTCAAACTGCCTCGCAAGACGGAGATGTTCAAGGCCGTCGACGACGTGAGCTTCTCGCTGAAGAAGGGCACCACGCTGGCGATTGTGGGCGAGTCGGGTTCCGGCAAGTCCACCGTCGCGAACATGGTGCTCCACCTGCTGAAACCCACCTCCGGCAAGGTGTTCTACCAAGGCCGAGACACCTCCACGTTCGACGCGAAGGACCTGCTGGGATTCCGCCGCCATGTGCAGCCGGTTTTCCAGAACCCCTACGGTTCGCTCGACCCGATGTACTCCATCTACCGTTCCATCGAGGAGCCGCTGCGCATCCACGGTATCGGAGACAAGAAGAGCCGCGCCAGCCGCGTGCGCGAACTGCTCGACATGGTCGAGCTTCCGGAATCCGTGATGGGCCGCTATCCGAACGAGCTGTCCGGCGGCCAGCGCCAGCGCATCGCCATCGCGCGCGCCATGGCGCTCGATCCGGATGTGATCGTCTGCGACGAGGCCGTCTCCGCGTTGGACGTGCTCGTCCAGGACCAGGTGCTGCGTCTGCTCAACGACCTGCAGGCCGAACGCGGACTGAGCTACCTGTTCATCACCCACGATCTGGCGGTGGTGCGCCAGATCGCCGACGAGGTCGTCGTCATGCAGCATGGCAGGCTCGTGGAGCACGCCACCACCGACGAGGTCTTCGACCATCCGAAGAAGCAGTACACCCGTGATCTGCTCGACGCCATCCCCGGCGGCAAGCTGCAGCTGGGCCTCGACTGACCGGTTTCACGAATATAGGAAAACCTCCCTCGAACCAGGGAGGTTTTCTTGTATCCAAGCTAGGCTAGGGCGCTATGACGATCACTATCACGACTTCGAATGTGAACGGAATACGCGCGGCGAAACGCAAAGGCATCGAGCAGTGGGCCGCGAAGAACACGCCCGATGTGTGGTGCATGCAGGAGGTGCGCGCGCCGCAGAGCGAAATCGATCCGATCTTCGACGAATTCGGATTCGAATACGCGACGGCGGGCCGCATCGACGACCAAAGCGGCCTCAACCGCATGAACGAGATCTGCCGCATCAAAGGCCGCGCCGGCGTCGGACTGCTGTCGGCGTTGCCGGTGGTCGACAGGCGATATGGGCTGCCGGGGCTTGAGGAGGACGTCGATTCCGGCCGCTGGATCGAGGCCGACGTCAAAACCCCGCAAGGCTATATCATCACCGTCGTCTGCGTGTACGTGCATGCGGGCAACACCGACGATCCGGTGAAGATGAAGCAGAAGTACCGTTTCCTCGACACCATGCTGGTGAGAATGACCCAATTGCGCGACGAGGCGGCCAAAGGCGGCAGGCAGGCGGTGCTGTGCGGCGATTTCAACATCGCGCACACGCCGCTCGACATCAAAAACGCCAAGGCCAACGAAAAGCATTCCGGCTTCCTTCCTCAGGAGCGCGCCTACGTCGACAAATGGCTGGGCGATCTGGAATTCGTCGACGTGATGCGCGACCTGGCCGGCGACATCCAAGGCCCGTACACCTGGTGGAGCCAGCGGGGACGCGCCTTCGACAACAACGTCGGCTGGAGGATCGACTACCAGTTCGCCACGCCGGAGCTGGCCGAAACCGCACGCGGCTTCGTGATCGACAAGGCGCCGACCTACGATTCGCGTTGGTCGGACCATGCGCCGCTCAGCATCATGTACGACATCTGAGACGCTTGCCATATCGCGGCCGGATATGGCCACGCGCCGGCGCGGATCCGGTCGAAACGGTCGCTCGGCATGGTCCGCGCCGGTGTGTCGCGACTCCGGCTTCCAGCCTGCATTAAGCCTGGGTGCTAGGCTGGTCACGGTTGCAACCGATACGAAATGAGGAACATCATGGGACTGTTTGGATTCGGCAAGAAGAAGCGCAAGAGCGAAGAAGCCCTGAAAGCCGCCGAAGAGAACGACAAGGCCGAGCAGGAGACCGTCGAGGCCGATGAGGGCGCCGACACGGAGGCCCCCGAGGCCGTCGAGCTTCCGGAGCCGTCCGACGAATACGTCGGCCGCGGCGATGAGCGCGGACCGTGGGACGTGAACGACGAGAACGTTCCCGACTACGACGAATACCTCGACATGGGCTCCTATTACCTGCCGTTCCTGCAGGGCATCGAACTGCGCGTGAAGGCGAACCGCGCCACCCAGCAGGTGCTTGGCACCACCATCACCTACGGTTCCTCCAGCGTGGAGATCGAGGCGTTCGCCGCGCCGAAGACCCTGGGATTGTGGGATGACGTGCGCGCCGACCTCATCGACGCCAACAGGGCCGCCAAGGAGACCGAGGGCGTGTTCGGCACCGAACTCGAACTTCCCGTCGTGGTCAAGGGCGGACGCAAGGTCACGACCCGCATCGTCGGCATCGACGGACCGCGCTGGATGCTCCGCGGCATCTTCTCCGGCAAGGCCGCGACCGATCCGGACAGCGACGAGACCAAGGCCCTGAACAGGTTCTTCGCCGACATCGTGGTGGAACGCGGCGAGGAACCGCTCGCCCCGCGCGACCTCATCCCGATGCATCCGCCGGTCGCCCCGGCCGAGCGCAAGGCCGCCAAGGCCGCGGCCGAAGCCGCCGACTCCGACAAGAAGGCGGATGTGCCGAGCCAGCCGAAGGGCCCGTTCGATTCCGACCAGCAGGTCGAGGTCAAGACCACGCTGTCGCGAGGACCGATGTTCTCCGAAGTGCGCTGAGCCGTACGTCCGATCGAATACAGCATGGCTGAAACCGAAACCAAGAGGAAAACCGGCCTTGGCGCGCTCGCCGAGGCCGGCGACACTGATGACTTCTCCGTGATCGACGCCATCGGAGGACCGCGCGGCGTCATCGAATCGATGCTTCCGGGCGTCGTGTTCGTGGTGTTGTTCGTCGCCACCTCCGACCTGCATCTGACCATCGGCGTCTCCGCGGCGCTGGCCGTGGCGCAGGTGTTGGTCAGATTATGCCAACGCCAATCCGTGATGGGCGCGTTATCCGGTTTGCTGGCGGTCGGCATCTGTCTGATCTGGGCATGGCACAGCCATGAGGCCCGCAACTACTACATGTTCGGATTCCTGACCAACGCGTTCTACATCGTGCTGTTGGGCGTATCGCTGCTGGCACGGGTGCCGGGACTCGGCGTGGTCATCGAATTCATCCGCACCCTGCCCACCGAGCATCTGCGCGAATGGCTTGCGGACTGGCGCGGCGACAGGGCGCTCAACCGCGCGTACACCATCGCCACCGCGTTGTGGATCGGCGTGTTCTCGCTGAGACTGGTGGTGCAGGTGCCGCTTTATCTCGGCAACCACGTGGGATGGCTGGGTACCGCGCGTCTGCTGATGGGAATTCCCTTCTGGGCGTTGGCGATATGGGTGTCGTATCTGATCGTGGCCACGCCGATGCATCGGCACAAGATGGCCGCCGCATCGGAAAAGGACGATGGGGCCGTCGCGGATGAACGGCACGGGGAAACGAAGGAGCAACAGTGATGGAATCGACCATCCGCATCGAACGATACGCCGACCAGGGACGTTGCGTCGGCCATATTGACGGTCGTGTGGTGTTCGTGCGATTCGCCCTGCCGGGAGAGCTGGTGCGCATCGCTTTGGACGAGCCCCACGATCGCGAGGACCGGTTCTGGACGGGCGAGGTCGTCGAGGTGCTGGAAGCCAGCGAGGACCGTGCCGAGCCGGTATGGCCGCTCGCCGGACCGCTCGCCATGGGCGGAGGCGTCGGCGGCGCCGACCTGGTGCATGTCTCGCTCGACGGGCAGCTGAAATGGAAGGCCGCGACGATCGCCGAGCAGATGCTCCGGCTCGGCCACACCGAAACCGAAGTGCCGATCGACCGCATGGTGGACGACGAACGGGAGCGTGGCCTGCATTGGCGCACGCGCATCGAAATGATCGCCGACGTCGATGGACGGCCGTCCATGCGCCGCCGCGGCACCCATGTCCGCGTGCCCATCGACACCATGCCGCTCGCCAGCCGCGCATTGCTCGACGTCGCCGGCCGTGAGCATGTGTGGGATGGCGGATTCACCCCAGGCGCCCAAATCCGGATCGCCGTTCCCGAACCGCGCGACGGTGGATTGGTCGGCGACGATTACGCGGTGCTCGTCGACGGCGAAGTGACCGCCGGCAAACGCGTGCTGACGGAAAAAGTCACCGTGGCGGGACACCGGTTCGAATACGACGTGGACGCCGGCGGCTTCTGGCAGATGCACCGCCAGGCGCCGATCGCGTTGACCAGCCATGTGATTTCCCTGGTCCGCGCGGAACTCGACGGCGCCGAAGCCGCATGCCTGTGGGACCTGTACTCCGGATCCGGACTGTTCACCCTTCCGCTCGCCACACTTGCCGCGCCCCGCACCCGCATGCTGAGCGTCGAGGGCGGCAAGACCGCGGTGCGAAACGCGCAACGCAATCTGCGGCGCCTGCACCTGAACAACGTCGACGCACGCGCGGGGGACGTGGCGAAAACCCTCGCCAACGTGCGCGCCGACCTCGCCAGGCCGGATGTGGTGGTGCTCGATCCGCCGCGCGCCGGCGCCCGTGCCAAGGTATGCAGGCAGATCGCCGAATCCGGGGCCCGCGGCGTCGTATACATCGCCTGCGACCCGGCAAGCCTCGCGCGCGACACCGCCACGTTGACGTCATTGGATTACGAGTTGGCCGACATCCACGCCTTCGACATCTATCCGATGACGCATCATGTCGAGACCGTCGCGCTGTTCAGAAGGCGCGCGCGGTGATCGGCACCCATGCCATCAGGCGTTTTGCCGCGGGTGTGCTCGCGGTCGTGCTGCCCTGCGCGGCGCTTTCCGGTTGCGTGCCGTCGAACGCCGCGGTGGGCGACACGCAATCCTCCAAAACCGCGGTCTCGCACAGCATGGAGGACCGCAACAGCCTGTCGGTCGCAATGATCGGCTCGGGCGACATCGAAGCCGACCGCATGGCCATGGACGCCATGGAGTCCGGAAAACTCAAGCCGATCTACATCACCGTCTCCGGAACCGACGACCCCCAGGAAACCGCGCGGCAAGGTGTGCAGGACATGGCGCAGCGCAAAGCCGACGTCATCGTCGTCGCGGGAATCGACGTGAACGATACGAACCGGCAGGCGTGGAACGACGCGCTGCAATGCGCCAGACAGGCGGGAATCCCCGTCGCGCTGCTCAATCCCGTCCACAAGCCGAAGGACGCCAAGCTGTACGCGGCGAGCCTCGTCGCCAACGACCGCATGACGGATGCGAAACCGCTCGCCGACGTCGTGGTCTCCATCGCCAACGACGATCCGCACGGGCGAAGCATATTCGTCACCACCAATGTCGGGTCGGACGACGGTTCCGATACCAAGTGAGGGGCGGAACGGGATTCACGGCAACGGATCTCTGCGGACAAGACGCTAGGGCAACCGGGCCGCGAACAACCGGACGCGATTGGCCGCCAGTCGGCAATCGGCCGGAAAGACCCTGAAAAGTCCCTGATTTCACCGTTGTTTCACGTTGCGCGGCGGCAAGACCCCGATTCCGCAAGGTAGTGTTGGCAGGTATGAGCGAAAGTCAAACCATGCCCGACATCGCCGAAACGGGACTGACCTCGGCGCAGGTCGCGGACCTGAAGGCAAACGGGCAGTCCAACGCCGTCAAATCATCGACGTCGCGTTCCCTCGCCGATATCGTGCGCGCCAATGTGTTCACGCTGTTCAACGGCATCATCTTCGCGGCCATGATCCTGGTCCTGGTCACCGGATCGTGGAAGGACGCCGTGTTCGGCTTCGTGATCATCATCAACACGGGCATCGGCATCGTCACCGAGCTGAAGGCCAAGCGCACGCTCGACAAGCTGTCGATCCTCGTGGCGTCCGATTATCTGGTGCGCCGCGACGGCGCCGACGTGCAGGTGCCGCACAACGAGATCGTGCTGGGCGACATCATGTGGATCCGCGCCGGCGAACAGGTGCCGGCCGACGCGCGGATCGTGCGCTCATGGGGATTGGAATTGGACGAATCCATGCTCACCGGTGAATCCCGCACCGTGCGCAAATCGAAGGACGACGACATCTACTCCGGATCCACCGCCGTCTCCGGCATGGCCCTCGTGCGCGTCACCGCGGTCGGCGCCCACAGCTACGCGGCGACGCTGACCGCCCAGGCCAAGGTCTACAAGAAAACCGTCTCCGACCTCAACAAGGGCATCAACACGATCCTGAAGTTCATGACCTTCCTCGTGGTGCCGTTGTGCGTGCTGCTCATCTGGTCGCAGATGAACGCCGTCGGCGGATGGAACGCGGCCGTCTCGACCGGAGAATGGCGTTCCGCCGTAATATCCGCGGTGGCCGGCGTGGTCGGCATGATTCCGGAAGGCCTGGTGCTGCTGACTTCGTTGAACTTCGCGCTTGCGGCCATGCGCCTCGCACGCAAGAACACGCTGGTGCAGGAACTCGAATCCGTGGAGACGCTGGCCCGCGTGGACTGTCTGAACCTTGACAAAACAGGCACCATCACCGACGGCGGCATCATGCTCAACCGCGTGGAGGCACTGGATGCGGAGGCCGACATGCGGTCCATCAAACAGGCGCTGTTCGACCTGTCGAACGAAGGCCAGCCCAACGGCACCGGACAGGCCGTGCTCGCGGGGCTGGACGAACAAGGATTCTCGGCAGGACGCGTGGATGCGCGCGTCCCCTTCTCGTCCGCGCGCAAATGGAGCTCGATTTTCGACGGTTCCGCGGTATGGACGATGGGCGCTCCGGAGGTCATGGTCTCCCAGATGGACGGCGATTATGCCGATATTCTTCGGAAGGTCGACGAATACGCCAAGGACGGCAACCGCGTGCTGCTGATCGCCCGCCATGGCGGCGCCGCGCCCGCGGATTACGAAAGCGAACCGAGCCTCGATCGATCCTCACGGCCCGTGGCACTGGTGCTGTGCTCGGAGCACATCCGCTCCGATGCCGAATCCACGCTCCGATGGTTCCGCGAGCAGGGCGTGCGCTGCCGCATCATCTCCGGCGACAATCCGGTGACCGTCGGCGCGATCGCGCGCAAGGTGAGGCTCACCGGAGACCGGGAGCCGCGTTTCATGGACGCGCGCGAACTGCCCGAAGACATCGACGAATTGGCCGAGGTGCTGGACAACGTGGATGTGCTGGGGCGCGTGCTGCCGAATCAGAAGAAGGCCGTGGTGCAGGCCCTGCACAGGAACGGCCATGTGGTCGCCATGACCGGCGATGGCGTGAACGATGCGCTGGCCTTGAAGGAGGCCGACCTGGGCATTGCCATGGGCAATGCGGCGCCGGCCACCAAGGCCATCGCGCAGGTGGTGCTGGTCGACTCGAAATTCTCGCACTTGCCTGATGTGGTGGCACGTGGACGCCAGGTCATGGCCAATATGGAACGTGTCGCCAGTCTGTTCCTCGTCAAAACCGTGTACTCGGCGTTGATCTCGCTCGGTGTGGTGCTTACGCAGATTCCGTTCCCGTATCTGCCGCGCCACATCACCTACATCGGCGGATTGACGATTGGCGTGCCCGCGTTCATCCTGGCGCTGGCGCCGAACACGCGCCGGTACATCCCCGGCTTCCTCAAACGCGTGGTGCGGTTCGCCCTGCCGGGCGGCATCGCGGTCGCGCTGTCCATTCTGCTGTCTACGTGGCTGTTGCCGGGCATCATGCATTGGGATGTGTCGAACGCCGCCGATCTCGCCCAGTTGCGTGCGCTGAACGCGATCGTTCTGTTTGTGCTCGGTATTCTTGTCCTCGCCCGCGTGGCCCGGCCGCTTGTCGGCTGGCGCGGGCTTATGGTGCTGGCCTTCGCGGCCATCGGCGCGCTGGGCGTGGCGATTCCGTTTGTGAGGCGTTTCTTCGCGCTGATCGTGCCACGCGGCTCCACGTTGATGGCCACGCTGATCATGATCGCCGTTGCCGTGGCCATCTTCCTTGTCTGCGTGGGCACGGCGCGCGTGCTCTCCATGCGCAAGCAGGCCGGGAAGACCGAAAAAATCTGACCGTAATCAGGCACCACAAAGTTCTCCGGCCAACCTGGCCATCCCGAATTTCCCAGACTGCCGACGCTGAGACCCCTCTCAGCGTCGGCAGTCTGAAAAAAAGAGGGTTGCCGGGATTCCGGAGGCGGTGCGGCGGCGCATTGTCTCACATCTCAAACCGACACGCCAGACGCGAAGTAACGTGGCCGTACCATTCGAGGTGTTATATCGACGGAGGTAACACAGCGTATACCACCGCTTATCGCATCGGAGGGAATATGTCCTTGACTGATGATCAGCTGACGACTTTAGTCGTGGCTGGCAAGGATTACGACTACTACAACATTGCGAATCTTCCCGGCATCGACCATTTGCCTTATTCGCTGAAGGTCCTCGTCGAGAACCTGGTGCGCAACATCGACGGCGCCAACATCACCGATGAACACGTCAAGGCGCTGCTCGACTGGGATCCGAACGCCCAGCCGAGCCACGAGATCCAATTCACGCCGTCGCGCGTGGTCATGCAGGACTTCACCGGCGTGCCGTGCATCGTCGACCTCGCCACCATGCGCGACGCGGTCAGGAAGCTCGGGGGAGACCCGGAGGTCATCAACCCGCAGGTCCAGTCCGACATGATCATCGACCACTCCGTGCAGATCGACAAGTACGGCGTGGCCGACGCGGTCGAACGGAACATGGACATCGAATACCAGCGCAACAGCGAACGCTACCAGTTCCTGCGCTGGGGCCAGCAGGCGTTCAGGAACTTCCGCGTGGTGCCGCCGGGAACCGGCATCATCCACCAGGTCAACATCGAATACCTCGCCAAGGTCGTCATGACCAAGGCGGCCAAGAGCGGCAACACGCTGGCCTACCTCGACTCCTGCGTCGGCACCGACTCGCACACCACCACCGTCAACGGCCTGGGCGTGCTCGGATGGGGCGTCGGCGGCATCGAGGCCGAGGCCGCGATGCTCGGCCAGCCGATCTCCATGCTCGTGCCGCGCGTCGTCGGCTTCAAGCTCACCGGATCCATCCCGGAGGGCGTCACCGCCACCGACGTGGTGCTCACCATCACCGATATGCTCCGCCAGCACGGCGTGGTCGGCAAGTTCGTGGAATTCTACGGCGAGGGCATCGCCTCCGTGCCGCTGGCCAACCGCGCCACCATCGGCAACATGAGCCCTGAATTCGGCTCCACCTGCGGCATCTTCCCGATCGACGACGTCACGCTCGACTACCTGCGACTGACCGGCCGCTCCGAGGAACAGGTCGCCCTGGTCAAGGCGTACGCCAAGGCCAACAAGCTGTGGGGCGACGCCTCCGACCCGGATTACGTCGAACCGCAGTACTCCGAATACATGGAACTCGACCTCGGCTCCGTCGTGCCGTCGATCGCTGGCCCGAAGCGTCCGCAGGACCGCATCAAGCTCTCCGAATCCAAGACGACGTTCGAACGGACCCTGCCGGCGTACGAGACCGACAGGACCGAGCAGAAGCCGGTCGCGGTCTCCACCGACTTCCGTGGCGACTTCGACATCAAGAACGGTGACGTGGCCATCGCCTCGATCACTTCCTGCACCAACACCTCCAACCCGTCCGTCATGATCGCCGCGGGCCTCATCGCCCGCAACGCGCACGCCAAGGGCCTCAAGCCCAAGCCGTGGGTCAAGACCTCGCTCGCCCCGGGCTCCCAGGTCGTGGCCGACTACCTCAAGGCCGCGGGCCTCCAGGACGACCTCGACGCGCTCGGATACCAGCTCGTCGGTTTCGGCTGCGCCACCTGCATCGGCAACTCCGGACCGCTGCTGCCGGAGATTTCCGAGGCCATCAACGCCAACGACCTGACCGTCACCTCCGTGCTGAGCGGCAACCGCAACTTCGAAGGCCGCATCAGCCCGGACGTCAAGATGAACTACCTGGCATCCCCGCCGCTCGTCATCGCCTACGCGCTCGCCGGCACGATGGATTTCGACTTCGAAACCCAGCCGCTCGGCAAGGACAAGGACGGCAACGACGTCTACCTCAAGGACATCTGGCCGACCAACGAAGAGGTCGCCGCGGTGGTGGACGGCACCGTCAACCGCGAGATGTTCCTCAAGGACTACGCCTCCGTGTTCGAGGGCGACCGCCGTTGGAAGGGTCTCGACGTGCCGGAAGGCGAACTGTTCACCTGGGACGAGAACTCCACCTACGTGCGCAGACAGACCTTCTTCGATGGCATGAAGGCCACGCCGGAACCGGTCAACGACATCCACGGCGCGCGCGTGCTCGCATTGCTCGGCGACTCCGTGACCACCGACCACATCTCCCCGGCCGGCGCGTTCAAGGCATCCAGCCCGGCCGGCAAGTACCTGACCGACCATGGCGTGCAGCCGAAGAACTTCAACTCCTACGGTTCCCGCCGAGGCAACCACGAGGTCATGGTGCGTGGCACCTTCGGCAACATCCGTCTGCGCAACCAGCTGCTCGCCTCCGTGGGCGAGGAGGTCACCCCCGGTGGCTTCACCTACGACTTCCTCGACAAGAAGCCGACGACGATCTTCGAGGCGTCCCGCGACTACATCGCGCATGACGTGCCATTGGTCGTGCTCGCCGGCAAGGAATACGGCACCGGCTCCTCGCGTGACTGGGCCGCCAAGGGCACCGGCATGCTGGGCGTCAAGGCCGTCATCACCGAAAGCTTCGAGCGTATTCACCGTTCGAACCTGATTGGCATGGGCGTATTGCCGCTGCAGTTCCCCGAAGGCGAATCCTACAAGAGCCTTGGTCTCAACGGCACGGAGACGTACGACATCGACGGCATCGAGGAGCTCAACAACGGCTCCACCCCGAAGACCGTCCACGTCACCGCCACCCATGAGGACGGTTCCAAGACCGAATTCGACGCGGTCGTGCGCATCGATACCCCAGGCGAGGCGGATTACTACCGTAATGGCGGCATCCTCCAGTTCGTTCTGCGCAACCTCATGAAGTGACGGAATTCCGTCAGAACTTCGAACGGCCGGCCAATGGGATTCAATATCCACCCGAGGATTGAGTCCCATTGGCCGGCCGTTTCATGTCTCCGAAAGGTTTTCTCCCTCTGTTCTGCTTCGAATGCTGATGGAAGCACTATTCTGATCGCATATTCCGAAGAATCGCCCTTCCCTTTCTCTTTAGTTCCATGTCTCCGTTCTGTTGTCCTGTTCTAGTCTCCATCTTCGGTGCCAAACATGCAGTTCCAAATCCACTGCGCAATCTGTTGTGCGAAACATGCAGGACACGCCCGGATTTTCACAGTTGAAACTGCATACTGGGCACGACAAAAAAATCAGGAGATTCATGTCTGCATGTTTGGCGCCATGGATTAGGTTGGGGGTTGGCCAAGAGTCGGCCAAGGGCGGGCCGAGAGTCGACTGAGGATGGGCTGAAGACAGGGTGGAGAGTTTAGCCGGGGAGAGGCCTAAGGATTTGGCCAAGGATACGAAATGAGTCAAGGAGAATCCGAAAATAGACCGGGATGGGGCGACGGCGGGAATCAGATGGACCCTGATGAGACGGAGTCGGAACGGGAAGTCATAGGATCAGCTCGGGGAACCCCGTATGAATCGAGGATCCGTGCAAGTCCATCCAAATTGAAGGCGTCTTCGAAGTGCAGCCGAATCACCGCATCCACTTGCGTCGTCAATCGCGATTCTCGAATGCGTTCCGCCTCCATGACCGCCAAGCTGGTCCGTCCTCCGGTCATGTGGGGATTCACATATTTCTCTCTACCATCGAGCTCCGCGACGATGACACGGCCATCCTGTCTGTGCCAGACGAAATCTCCACGGTAGGCGTTCCTGCGTCTGGACACCGGATCATCGAAGGCGACCTGTGTCTCCGGAGCCACGAATCCCGCCATGATGAAGGCGGCGAACATCATGTCCTCGCCGGGATTCTCGCAACCGGATCCCGCATATCGCAGAATCCGCAACGCACGACTTTTCCCGGGAATATATCGAAGTCGGCCGGTCCATGAGCGTACATCGCCGATTGTGGTCCGCCTCAGACGTATCGCCTGATTGACGGCCGACGACGCATAACGCTCGTCGAGCCAACGAAGGCAGTCGAAAATGGAACGGTGCAATGGCGTGACGGCTATTCCGTCTACAACTTGCACGACCGACACGTCAGTGCTCTTGCGAATGATGCGATTGTTGCTTCTGGAGTGTGACGTGCCGGTCGTACAGACATATAGGTGCTCCATCAGACGGTAGTTTTCGACGATTCCATGCACGACCGCGGCGGACGGACCACAGAACACCCAATGTGGGTGTCGATGTGACAATGTGCGGAGAATATGCAGGAACCGATCCTTGCACGACAGTGAATTCCAATAGGTCGATCGAACATACATTCTGGGGAACGGCATGCAGAGCATTCCATATCCGCATCGGGTTCGCATGATTTTCTGGACGCGGTTGGTTCTCGGGTAGGCGCATCGTCCTTGTCGCTCCGCCTCGAGCAGATAACAGCCGATTTCATCATTGATTATTTTGCGCATGGGGACAGATTATCGAAACGCCGAAGAGGGATTCGCCCAGGAACCGAGCCTGTGGTCGTAGGACCACGGTATTCCCTCCTCTCGGCGTGTCGATATAGAAGATTACCTGCAACCGCAACGGTTGGCGGATGGAATCCAAAATGCCGGATCGGTGGATAACCATCTATGTAATACCCCCTATCAAATTCTGTGGTCCTATGTCATCATCCCTTGCCGCCAAACATGCAGTTACCCAAATCCTAGATTTCCATCGTGCGCAATATGCATTTCCGACTATGAAAATCCGGGCGTGTCCTGCATATTCCGCACTGCGGATTAGGTGGTTGGTTCGGGACTGCGTAGTTGGCACCGAAGATGGGCTGAATAGGATGGGTTTGGTAGGAAAGAATGGATTGGATTGGGAAAGGTTGAGTTGGAAAAGACGGATTGGCCGAACAGGATGGGTTGGGTTGGGAAGAATGGTGGAAATGGGCTGGAAAGGATGGGTTGGGAAGAATGGTGGAAATGGGCTGGAAAGGATGGGTTGGGAAGAATGGTGGAAATGGGCTGGAAGGATGACAGGGGGCGGAAAGACAGTGGGTTTGATG